>JAANMW010000038.1_pt1 | contig 116772 bp, 90 predicted proteins | sample 7279671 | NCBI WGS metagenome assembly JAANMW01 (sample SAMN14094541, study PRJNA606508) | bioreactor metagenome | isolation source: A lab-scale SPAN reactor treating ammonium-rich wastewater day 247 | place: Ireland: Galway | collected 2017-09-19 | reverse complement strand
GGCGTTGCTGGCGGTGGCGACCCGGCACTTCGGCCCGGCCGGGCCGGCAGCGGTGGCCGCCTGGCGGGTCTTCTCGCGCGCGCAGGACGACTTTCCGGGGAGCATCCCGGTGATGTACTACGGCCCCATCTCGCGCGGCCCCGCGTTCCCGTTCCCGTTCGACCGGATCGACCGCAAGTTCCCGCGCTCATGGATGCTTGACGAGGTGATCGACGGCGACCGGCTCGACTGGGTCGGCCCGTTCGGCGCCGAGAAGGTGGTCGAGTGCTTCCGCGCCGTGGCCGCGCGCTGGGAGCTGGGCGAGATGCTGATGGTCGAGGGTCTGGCGAAGTGCGCCGGCGACGACCGCCGGCGGCTGGAGCGCGAACTCGGCGTGGCCACCATGTGCCGGCTGCAGATCGTCAGCGCCGCCAACGTGGTCGAGTTTATCCTCCACCGCGACGCCTTTCTGGAGGCGGCCGAGGCCGACGAGAAGCGCCGCCGGCTGGAGGCCATGGCGGACGTCTGCCGGGCAGAGGACGAGAACGCCCGGCTGGCCATCCCGTTGTGCGAGGCCGACTCCCGGCTGGGCTGGCACGGCGAGGCGTACGGCCACATGATCAGCCGCGCGCTGATAGAGCGAAAGCTGGCCGGACTGGACGACATTCTCAACCGCCGCATCCCCGAGGAGCTGGGCAAGCTGGACTGACCGGCCCGTGGCAGGAAACCCGCGGCCGGCGCGAACACTGTGGTTCGACCTACGGAGGCCTTCGCCGTGAAGATCTGTGACCGGTTCCCCTTCGCCGCCGAGCTGCTCGGGCCGCTCAACACCACCTCGTTCCGTCGCCCCAGCGCCGCCGCGGCCGCCGGCGAGGTGACCATCGACGCCGGCTGGTCGGTCGTCGTTCAGGGCGACGCCCCGATCCTCGAGACTGCCGCGCGGTACCTGTCCGGTTTCCTCTCCGGGTCGATGGAGCTCGGCGGGATGGCGCACCAGGGCAAGGCCATCGTGCTGCGGGTCGACCCGGCCCTGGCAGAGGTGCCGGAGACGCACCGCGTGACGGTTGCCGCGGACCGGATCGAGGTGGTCGGCGGCGATCCCACCGGCGTGCTCCAGGGCTGCTTCCACCTGGCCCGCCAGATGCAGGAGCGCGGCGGGCCGTTCGTCCCCGCCGGTGAGGTGACCCGCCGGCCGCTGTTCCAGCACCGGGTCCACCGCTCGGCGCTGTCGCCGTTCTACCTGGACGAGCTGACCGGGCTGGAAGGCCCGCCGTTCGACATCAAGAGCTGGGGCATCGAGACCGATTATCCGGCCTATATCGACGACGACGCCGGCCCGCAGACCTTCTACCACGACAACCTGCTGCTGCGTTTCGCCGAGCACGGGTACAACGGGATCTGGGTGCGCGCGTGCCTCCGTCACTTCGCCAAGTCGTCGGTCTTCCCCGAGTTTGGCGAGCGCTCGGACCAGATCCTGGGCGTGTTGCGGGACCTCTGCGGGCGGGCCAACCGCCAAGGGATGAAGGTCTTCATCTACATCCAGGAGCCGATGGGCTTCCGCACCGATCACCCGTTTTGGGTGGCCCATCCGGACGTCAAGGGCGCCGTCACGCGGGTCGCGCCGATGTACACCATGTGCACCTCGGTGCCCAAGGTGCGACAGTACATCCGCGAGGGGACCGAGTACGTCTTCGCCCGCGTGCCGGAGCTGTCCGGGCTGATCACCATCTCCTGTTCCGAGTTCCCCAGCCACTGCTACTGCCACATGCGCCGGCCGGCCGAGGCCGCGGAGCGGGCCAAGCTGATTGCCGACGGCGTGCTCTGCCCGCGCTGCGCCGAGCGGCTGCCGCAGGAGGTCATCGCCGAGGCGGTGACGCTGCTCCGCGACGGGGTCAAGGCGGCCAATCCCGCGGCCCAGGTGATCGCCTGGAACTGGAGCTGGTCGGCGCACGAGCCCGACCCGCAGACCGGCATCCTCGAGCGGCTTCCGGCCGACGTGATCGTCATGGGCGACTACGAGCGTGGCGAGCCGGCCCGGGCGCTGGACTTCGACTACCAGAACGACGAGTACAGCATCAAGGTGGTTGGCCCGTCGCAGCGGTTCCGCGGCGTGTCCAAGTTCCAGCAGGAGCGGGGTCGGCCGGTCTACGCCAAGCTCCAGATCGGCACGACCCACGAGTACCCCACGATTCCCTACATGCCCACCCTGCACAAGATCGCCTGGAAGTACCAGGGCCTGCCGGCGGCCGGCGTGACCGGGATGATGACCTGCTGGAACTTCGGCAACATGCTCAGCCTGGGCACCGAGACGGCCAACGAGTTCGCCTGGTCGCCGCAGGAGCCGGACGCCGACGCCGGGCTGCGGCGGATCGCCTCCCGCTGGTTCGGCGCGGCGGCGGCCGCGCAGGTGGTCGCCGGCTGGGCCCGCCTGTCGGCCGCCCAGGACGACTATCCGGGGAGCATCCCGGTGATGTACAACGGGCCCATCGCCCGTGGCCCGGCGTTCCGCTTCGAGTTCGACCGGATCGACAAGGCCTTCCCGCACTCGTGGCTGCTCGACAGCGACATCCGCGGCGACAAGCTGAGCTGGGCCACGCCGTTCGGCCCGGCCAAGGTGGCCGAGTGCTACCGCGCCGTGGCGGCCGGCTTCGCCGAGGGCATCGCGCTCATGGAGGCCGCCTTGCCGCTGACCTCCGGCGGCGACACCGAGCGGCTGACCCGCGAGATTGGCGTGGCCCGCTTCGCCCGCATCCAACTCGTCAGCAGCGCCAACGTGATCGACTTCCTGCTGCGCCGCGACGAGTTCCTGGACGGCGACGATCGGTCGGCCAAGGCCGGCCTGCTGGACGCCATGGCGGCCATCTGCCGGGACGAGCAGGCCAACGCGGTCGAGGCCATCCCACTGTGCGAGGCGGACAGCCGGCTGGGCTGGCACGGCGAAGGGTACGGCTACATGATCACCCGCGAGCTGATCGACGAGAAGCTCGCCGGCCTGGACGACATCCTCAACAAGCGAATCCCGGAGGCGAGGGCGTCGCTGACGTAGGCGACGGAATGCGACGGATAGGCCGCATAGGACCCATATGTCCTATTCCGTTGCGGTCAGCGGCGCCGCCTTCAGGAGCTGCTCGACCAGGTTTCTGTCGCCACCGCGCTCGATGAAGGCGGAGAGGATCACCACGCCGCCCTCGCGCGTCTCGCCGATCCCCACGGAGCCGTCCAGCCGCAGGCCCGGGGCCTCTTCCCAGAGCTGCTCGACATCGTAGCGCAGGCCGGCGGTCAGCCCTTCGCGGGTCCAGGAGACCGGGCCGGTGACGGTCGCCCGCCGCCGTTGGATCGAGCGCCACACCTCGTGCGCCACCCAGGGCAGGAGATCGCCCTTGGCTTGTTGCCGCAACCCCTCGGCCTGCTCGGGCGAGAGGCGCGACACGAGCAACACTGGGGCGGCGGCATGCGGCGGGTGGTAGGTCCGGGTGATGGCCCCGTCGAGCGGTGAGGTGGCCGGGGTGGCATCCTCGACCCAGCCGGCCGGCAGCCAGCCCGGGCCGGGTGGGGGAGGGGCGGGATCGCGGTCGGTCACCGGCGGCGCCGGCGGCGCGCAGGCGGTCAGAAACAGCGCTAACAACACCCCCGTCTGCTCTCGACTAGTCCTCCTGCTTGCCATTCTTCTTCACCGGTAGCGCGTCCGGCAGCGACATCACGCCCTCGGGATGGTAGTGGAGGTCCTGCGTAGCGAGCACGTTGAAGTCAGGGTCCTGCACATGTACCATCAGCGTTGACCGGACCGGCAATGGCGGCACAGCCCGCTGCAACTCGCCTGCCAGCTTCTTGGCCCTGATCTTGTCCACGTCGCTCGGCACGCTGCATCTGACAAAGCAGCAGCCGCCCTGATCGCGAATGGTGATATCGCAGGTTGCACCGTACCGTTTGGCAATCTCAAGGACTGCCGGCTTAATTGGGTCAACAACGGCGCGGATCTGCGCCGCCGGCGCCCAATCCTTGAAGTCGTCATCCAGACCGCTGATGGACGGGTTCAGACGACTGCCCTCTGTCGCCGCGACGGGGGCCTCAAAGGCCAGACCGGCCAACATCGTGTCGGTGTCGGCCAGCTCCGCCTCGGTCTTGGCCTGGGCCATGATGATGCACAGCGCGCCGTCCCGGGTTTCGGCGAAGACCAGGTCGCCGACGCTGTCGCCGAGCTTGTCGTCGTACCCCTTGACGCGCATCCGCAGGCCTTCCGCGACGCCCATCGCCTCGTACGGCTCCTCGTTGCTGACGGTCGGAGTGTGTTTCTCGTCGCCCTTGACCAAAGCGTCCTTCATGGCCTGGGCGATGGCGGCCAGGGAGCTCTTGCCGCCCTTGGCCGGCATCGCGGTCTGCAGCTTCTGGTAGCTGTCCGGGTCCATCCGCGAAAAGACGATCCGCGGCAGCTCGCCCTCGCCCTTCTTCAGGGTCGCGGCCGTGCCGCCCTCGCCCATGTCGAAGTCCGCCGGCGTCTCGGTCTCCGCCCAGCCTGACGGCAACGGCGTGGTGATCCCGACGGTCGGCAACGACTTCGTCTCCATCTCGGTCACGGTCGCCCCGCCCTCGGCCGGCGCGCCCTCGGGCAGCACGGCCTCGCCGCCGGGCATGGCCGGCTCGGCCGGCTTGCGGGCGCAGGCGGTCAAGGCCAGCACGGCAATCAACGTGGCCAGTGGCCAACGGGTGGACATGTCGCTCTCTCCTCCTTGCCCCCGGGCGCGGGCTTCGACTGCGTCATTGTAGCGCCGGAGCCGTCGGGGGTCAGCCCGCCAAGCGATCTCCGCGCCGCTGCACTTGTCCCAGCAGCGGTACCGCCAGCAGCGCCGCCACCATGCACGCCGCCAGACCCAGGTAAAGCCTCCGGAAGTCGCCGGCGGCGACGGCGCCGGTGGCTCCGAACGCGTCGACCCGGGCGCCGATGACCTTCGGCGCGGTGGCCGAGAAGACGCCGACGATGGTCAGAATGAGGGCGTACGCCCGGCCGCGCACGTGAGGCGGGACCCGCTCGACCAGAGCCGACTCGAAGATGGGGTAGTTGGCCAGGAAGAACATGCCGTTGAGCACCAGCGCGAGCTTGGCCAAGGCCGGCGGGAGCCACGGCACGGCCGCGCCGAAGACCGCCGAGGCCAGCAGCACGCCGGCCCACCAGCGCAGCCGATGCCCGCGGTCGCTGAGCCAGGACATGATGGGATTGGTGACCAGCGAGAGCAGTCCCTTGTACCCCAACAGGCTGCCCACCCCGCCCAGCCCGACCGCGAACGGGCCGTGCTGGAGGTAGAGCGAGTGCAGCGCGTCGAACCCGACCGCGGAGAAATCGCGCGGAATAAGCAAGATGCCCAGCAGCCCCAACGCGCCGACCAGGAGCGCCTTGTCCCGTCGCTCCGAGCCGCCGTTGGCTCGTGGCCGGACCGACAGCACCGGCTCGATCGTCAGGACCATGAACAGAACGGCCACGACGATGGCCACCAGCCCGGCGTGGAGCATCGGCGCGCGCCACGCGGCGGCGTTCCAGACCGGCTCCGACCACCCGGCCCGCTCGGCGTACCAGCCGGCGTAGCGCGGGCCGGCGTAGAACCCGATGGCCGAGCCGATCCCGACCATGCCCATCGCCCACCCGACGGCTTCCGGATAGAGCCCGATGATCTGCCGCGCCGCGACCGGGTGATAGCCGGCCGCGCCGATCCCCGAGACGACCACCCAGAACCGCGCCCAGCCGAGCGTGGGCGCCGCCGCCAGGCCGATCAGGCCGAGCCCCTGGACCACCAGTCCCCAACCGGCGATGCGCCGGCCAGGGGTCCGGTCGCACAGCCACCCGACGCCCAGCGTGGCAATGGCGAAGACCATCGCCTGCCAGGTCGACAGTGCCGTCGCCGGCTCGACGCCGGACAGTCCGAAGTCGTGCTGAATCGCCACGTAAAGCGGCAGGATGAGGGTCAACAGCCCGTGGCACATCATGTGCAGGACGGACAGCCAGAACAGGTGCCAGCCTCGTCTCGCGCGGAAGTCGCTTGCCGCCATCAGAACTCTTTCGTCCGCCACCGGCCGCGGCAGAAGAGGGCGGTCATCCCGCCCGCGCCGACGATGCTCATGACCCCGATGCTCAGCCACACGCCCAGCGGACCGAGCCCGAGCCGGTGCGCCAGCCAGGCCGCCAGCGGCACGCGCGCGCCTTGGACGCAGATGTCCAGGGCGGTCGGCGCGACCGTCTCGCCGGCGCCGGTCTGCGCCTGCCACATGACCAGCTCGAGCCCGCCGAAGAGCTGGACCGCGGCCGCCACGCGCAGGTACTCGGTCCCGTAACGGATGACCTCGGGATCGGCCGGACTCATGAACAGCCCGAGCAGCACCGGGGCGAACATACCATAGGCGGCGGCTACCGGCAACAGGATGGAACTGAGGTAGAGCACCACCCGCCAGGCGGCCAGGGCGGCGTGATGCGGCCGGCCGGCGCCCAGGTTCTGCCCCACCAGCGTGGCCGCAGCGGTGGCGAAGCCGACCACCAGGAAGTGGGCAAAGCCCTCGATGGTGTGTCCCAGCCCCAGCGCCGCCACCGGCGCGGTGCCGAACGGCGCCAGAACCCGCACCAGGGCGACATAGACCAGGCTGAAGAAGACCCCGGCGCCGGCCACCGGCAGCCCGATCTTGACGAACCGCAGCACCTGCGTCCACTCGAACGCGACCGTGGCCATCACCGGCCGGCGGCGGTGGAGGTGGAGCAGGACGAGGAGTTGGACGACCTGCACCGCCACGGTGACGATGGCCGACCCCATGATGCCCATCGCCGGAATGCGGCCCCAGCCGCGGATGAACGGTGGGTCCAGCGCCGCGTTCAGCACCACCGTCAGGAAGGCGACCCGGAACGGCGTCACGGTGTCGCCCTCGGCGCGGTAGATGGTGCCCACGGCCAAGCTCAAGTAGGTGACGGGCAGACCCAGGAAGATCACCGCCAGGTACTGCCGCGCGAGCGCCTGCACCTCCGGCGCCAGCCGCTGGAAGCCCAGCACCGGCCCGAGCCCGGCCAGCCCGCCGGCGCAGCCGAGCAGGCCCAGGGCGATCGCCAGCCGGGTGCCGTGCTTGACCGCCCGCGCATAGGCGAAGTCGTCGCCGGCGCCCACGGCCCGGGCGACCATCGCCTGCAATCCCGTCCCGAACAACGCGCTCAGCCCGTAGATGGCCCAGATCAGGAAGTTGCTGGCGGTGATGGCGGCCAGCGAGTCGGCGGAGTTGGTCAGCCGCCCGACCCAGAACTGATCGACGGCGTGGTTGGCGTAGCGCAGCAGCAACGCCCCGGTGGCCGGCAACGCCAGACGCCAGACGGAGCGGTGCAGCGGCTCATCGATCAATGCCGGACGCTCGGCCACCCAACCTCTCGCGACCGGCCGCCGGCCGGTCGTCTATGGTAGCCGGAAACGCGTCCGAGCGCGCGGTGAGTTCCGACTGTCCGTTCAGCCGTCGAGGCCGGTCGGCAGGAGGATGACCCGCCCGCTATTCGTGCCGGCGGCCAGCCGCCGCTCGTCTGGGGAGAAGCACAGGCGCGTCACCGGCTCGCCGCAGGTGACCTGTGCCAGGACGGCGCCGTCGCGGAGGCGACGGAGGCGGATGAGCCCTTCCTCGTCGCCGGTCGCCAGCCAGGCGCCGTCCGGCGCGAACGCCGAAGCGCGCGGACGGCGGGAGAACTGCGGCCAGGCCGTCACCTTGCCGGTGGCCGTGTCGGTCAGACGCACCCGGGTCGTGGTGCAGGTCGCCAGCAGAGACCCGTCCGGCGAGACGGTCGGCGCGAACGCGTCGGCGTAAGACTGCCGTTCGGTGCCGTCACGGAGGTCCAGCGCGCCGCCACTCCCGTTCAGCCCTTCGGCCAGCAGCGACTGGCCGTCCGGCTGGAACCGTAGCCACCAGATCTCCTGGTCGACCGGCCGTCGCCAGACCAGGTGTCGGTCGGCCGTGCGCCATAGGTACACCGCCCTCTCGCCCCCGGCGGCGGCCAGCAGCCGGCCGTCGGGTGACCAGGAGAGCGACAGGACCCAGTCCCGCGGATCGGTCAACTCGGCCACCGTCCCGCCGCCACGGGTGCTCTGCACCACCGCGCGCCTGTGCCCGCCCAGCGCCAGCCAGCGGCCGTCGGGGCTGTACGCGGCGCAGTGTGTGCCGTCGGCGAGCGGTTGCCCCAGCCGGCCCGTGGCCGCATCGATGAACGCCGTCGAAGGTTCCTGGCCGGAGGAGACGAGCCCCGCGCCGTCGGGCGAGAAGCTCAGGTTGTCGACCCATCGCCGATGTGGCTGCCGGACCCAGTACGGGACCAGGAGCATGGCGCCGTCGGTGCGGTTGCCGACGTTGTTGTCGGCCAGCACCTCGACCACCGACCCGGGCGGGGCCTGGCAGCGGAACTCCTCGTGCGCGCTGTCGAACGCGCCGTCCAGCGCCTTGGCCGCCTGGGGCGGTTGGCCGGGCACGCGGTACACTGCGCCGGTGAGCCGCTGCCACAGGACCACGTGCCAGCCGGTCAGGGCGTGCCGCCGGCCGTCCTGAAGGATGCCCCGGCCGTCCAGCGTGCCAATCACCTCGGGCACGGTGTCCACGGGGTCGAGCACGCCGTCGCTGTCGGAGTCGATCCACCCGAGCTGGCCGCGGGTGCCCCGTCGGGTGACCGGATCCCAGCAGATGGCAGGGCGGCACTCCCACATGACGCAGTACGGCTTGGACCCGTCCAGGCTCGTGGCGGGTATGCCCAGAAAGCCGGCCGGCCCGTCGGTGTCGCTCGGACTGCGCTCAGACGCGTCCGGCGACAGGTAGCAGTGCGTGGCGCCGAAGCAGTGGAGGATCTCGTGGACGAAGGTCAGGGGTGAGGCGTTCTGGGCGGCGACCACGTCGGGGCCGTGGTAGCCGGAACTGGCCGCGGTCGAGCTGCCGGCGTAGAGGATGATGACGATCGCCCAGTCCGTGCCCATCCGCTGGCGCACGTCGCGAACGAACTGGTTGTGTCCATCGTCCCGCGATGTGTCGTAGCCCAGCTTGGCGAAGATCGCCTGGTGGAAGCCGCGCCCGCCGCTCAACGGCTCGTAGCCGGTGGTGACCAGTCTGGGCGAGAACTGCGAATCAAGCCGGAACTCCAGCCGCGCCTCGGGCGGCGTCTGCTTGGCGATCCAATCCAATGCGTCGCGGACGTCCTTCATCTCGGCCGCCATGCCGGCCGGCGCCCAGTCGGCCTGGCTGGGCTCGATGGAGCCGTCGCTCTCGTGGCAGATCACCGACACGGCGACCGAGCCCAGCAGCACCGAACTGCAGTTGACCGGTCCCGGATCGAGCGCCCGCACGCGGTCCGTCTGGGCCAGCGACGGCAGGGCCGGCCAGAGGAACGCGACAGCCAGGAGCAGCCGCGCCAGGTACTGCCTTGCCACGGACCGCGTCATGGCTGCACGCCCGCCGCGGCCAGGCGGGCCAGGTCCAACTGGATCACCGCCACGTCGCCGTCTTCCGTCCCGGCGGCCAGGAGAGTCCCGTCCGGCGAGAACCGCAACTGGAAGATCGGCGAGGCGCCGAGAGAGCAGTCGCCGACGCGCTGGCCGCTCTGGACGGACCACAGCGTTACCTCGCCCTTGTGGCTGCCCGTCGCCACGTATCGGCTGTCCTCCGAAACCGTGACCGACCAGAACTCTCCGACGCAGGGGTTGCTCCACGACCGAGCGACCTCACCGGACACCGGATCCAGGACCCGGAACTCCTGCATCGTCGCATGAGCCAGGCCAGAGCCGTCCGGCAACCACCAGGCATCACCCTGGTCCGCCAGCCGTGGACCGATCTCTCCGTCGGGGACGGTGACGATCGCCTGTTTGTTGCGCCAGGGATCGCGGACGTAGACTCGGTCTCCACGTGGAGAGAACCTGACTTCGGACGCTGTCAGGTCGGTGGGCAGGGACAGCTTGCGGATGGGCTGGCCGTCCCTGGTGGACCAAAACCACAGCTCGTCCAGGGGTGGGCCCGGTCGGCAGCCCACTACCAGCCGATCGTCCGGGGAGATGGTGACGCCCGAGACCCAGTTGTCCGGACCCCTGAGCACTGTCTGGACCGCTCCAGTCCTCGGATTGACCAGCTTGATCTCTCTGTAGCCCGCCAGGGCCAGGTACTTGCCCGAGGCGGAGTAGAACGCCGCGTGCACGCCGCCTTCGAGCCAGCCACGCTCGCGCCAGGTGCCGATCGTGACGAAGCTCACGTGGGCCTCCTGGCCGTCGGAGGCAAGGGTGCGTCCGTCCGCGGAGAAGCTCATGGAGCACACGTAGCGCTCGTGCAGCTTCCGGCGCCAGACCACCTGCATCGGCTCGGTCGGCGGCGGCAGCAAGTCAGGCTTGACCACCGGCTCGGTCGGGGCTTCAGCGTGGCCCTCGATCACGTACACCTTGCCCTCGCGCCGGACCTCCAGGTCGTACGCCGTCAGCAGGACCTTCAGCGCGCTGCCCAGCGGCTGGTTCTCCAGCCGGCCGGTCAGCTTCAGGTCGCCGTCCACCCCGCGGCCCAGCACCACCTGCACCCCGTACTGCTCGGCCAACAACTCGACCGCTTGCGCCAGTGTGTGACTGGCGAACGAGACGGACACCAGCGGCTCCGGCGGCGGGATGAGCACCACCATGTCACCGCCGTCCGGGTTGAGCACCCGCGGCGACTGCGGCCGGCCGCTCTTGTCCGACCAGGCGGTCACCTCGCGCGAGACGTAGTCGCCCAGCCCCGACAGTCTGACCGCCCCGTCGTCGCCGGCCGCTTGGCCCGACAGGCCGCGGAGCAGGAACAAGGTGAACACCCCGTGGCCCTGGTCCGGGTCTTCCCACGACCGTTGGCCCACGTCGCAACTCAGCATGGTCGCGACCAGTCGCGGCTTGGCCGAGCCGGGCTTCTCCACCAATCGCGGACGCAACCCGCGCGCCAGGCCCTCGGTCAGGCTGGCGTCCACATCTGACCGGCCGGCCTGGCGGTCGTTGCGGCAGGCGTCGATCAGGAACAACACCTCGCCCGCCTGGATGCCGTCGAGCGCGGCGTTGACCAGCGACATGGGCAGCGCCGTGGCGGCCAGCAGGCTGCGACGAGTGTCGACGGTCAGCAGGTACTGCTCGCCGTCCTCCTCGACCCCGTGCCCGGCGAAGAAGAACACCACCTTGTCGTCGGCGCCGGCGCGGTCGCGGATGTCCTCCAGCCGGGCCAGCAGGTTGACGCGAGAGGGCCGGCGGCGGACCTCCTTCTGGTCGCTGGTCAGCAGCTCGACGTTACGCCCCGGCACGCCCGAGGCGCGGAACGCGGCGGCCACACCCCGCGCGTCGGCGACGGCGAACTTGAGCGGCGAGATCCGTTGATCGTCGTAGCCCTCGACCCCGGCGGACAAGACGTAGGTCTCGCCACCCAGCGCCACCCCGCATGCCAGCAATACGGCTACCAGACCACGCATGACCCTCCCCAGAATGAACCGGACAAGTTCATCCTAAGACGCGGCGCGGCGGAGTGTCATTCCCGCGGGGTGGCACGAATCGAGGCGCGGAACCCGGCAGCGTGCCGAGTGATCAAGCGGCGGCGGCCAGGAGGGTGTCGATCCGCTCGTACAGCTCTTCCATCCGGAACGGCTTGCTGACCACCGCATCGAAGCGGCAGTCGCGGGCGACGGTGTCTTGGTCGGACAGATCGAGCGCGGTCAGGGCGACCACCGGGAGCGCGGCGTCGCGCGGATCCTGACGCAGCCGCCGGCAGGCCTCGCAGCCGTCCAGGACGGGCATCATCAGGTCCATCAGGACCACGTCGGGGCGCTGCTGGTGGATCAGGTCGAGCGCTTCCTGACCGTTGGCCGCCAGCCGCACCTGGTGCCCGCGCAGTTGCAGGTGCGCGGCGATCACGTACCGGTTGTTGCGGTCGTCGTCGGCGAAGATGATATCTGCCATGATTCCGTTCCGCGCCAGCTCAGCCCGCCACGGCCACCGCCAGCACGGCGCCGGCGAGGGTGGTGAGCAGGTTGAGCGCGTCGTTGTTCAGCTCGCGACCCGCCGCCACCAGACTCTCGACGGCGGTGGCCGCCACCGCCGCCAGCGCTACCGGTACCGCCGCCGGCCAGGTCACCAGCCCCAGCGTCGCGGCCAAGGCCGCCAACGCCAGCGCCGCCGCCAGGCCGGCCGCGGTTCCGGCCGGAGACACGGCCCCTTCCGTTCCGGGCGCCACGCTCCGCAACCTCGGCGGCAGATAAGCACGACGGGCGAGCAGGACTCCCAACTCCGACTCCGTCGTGTCCGCGAGCGCCGCCGCAAACGCGCCGACGAACGCCACTCGCCACATCTCCTGACCGGTCAGTCCCGCCGCCTGGGCGCAGACCGCGCCGACCAAGCAGTTCGCCGTGGCGTTGCGCCAAGTCCGCGCGCCGGACCGGCACTCCGCGACGCCGAGGCCAAGCTTCCGACCATAGCCGTAGCGCGTGAACCCGCTGCCCGCGACCACGAAGGTCGCCAGCACGCAGTACCCGCGCCAGTCGAGGGCCAGATAGACGGCCAGTCCGTAGACCGTCCCGGCCGCCGCGCCGGAGCGACTCACCGCTCCCGCGCGCAACGCCGTCATGGCCAGAGCGGCATTGACCGCCAGCGCGGCCGCCACTCGTGCCGTGTCCAGCCCGTCGAAGTTCATATCGTCCTGACCGGGGAATCCTTAAGCGTCGGCCTCAACCGCGCCGGTGGTACCACCACCACTCCAGCATGAGCAGGACCACCGCCAGCCAGGCCAGCGGTCGCCAGCGCTCGCGCACCCGCTGCGTATCGCGCGACGGACCGACCACCCTGACGCCGCCGACCCGCAGCTCGGCCCGCGGCGTCAGATCACTCTCGACGGGCGAGAGCAGGCTGACTGCGAAGCTGGTCCCGGCCTCGCCCGCGGCGACCTGGTAGAGGCCGACCCGGTCGGTTTCACCGTAGCGCGCCCGGTCGCCGTCCAGCGGGACCTGGACCCGGGTGCCGTCGGGCCGGGTCACCCGCGCCGTGGCGGCGGTGGTGGCCAGCCGCAAGGCGACCGGCTCGCCGCTGCGGACCGTCGGCGTGGCCACCGAGTCGGCTCCGGAGGTCAGCCAGCCGACGATGTTGGCGATCAGGATGGGGAACCCGGCCCGCAGCGGCAAGTCGCTGTCGACCAGCTCGAAGCCGAGGTAGACCCGCCGCCGGCCGTCGCGCTCGCCGGCCACCATCAACGGGGTCGAATCGGCCTCGACCACCGTCCGCGCCCAAGGCTTGGGCCGGCAGCGGCGCGCGGTGGCCACGGCCAGATGCTCGAAGTCCACGTAGCGGGTGACCGGGTGGTCCGGCGCCCAGTCGATCACCCGGGGGTCGGCCACCGTGCCCGTCGCCTCGGCGGGACAACCCTCGCCGGTGGCGTTGAGGTACAGCGCCGGCAGCGGCACCTCGCCGGCCGGCGCCTGACCGCAGAAGACCGCCACCGCGCCCGGCGGCAGGGTCCCATCGCCCGCGGCGGTCTGGAACCCGGCCAGATCGTACTTGACCGGCCGGACCCGGTGGTCGATGGCCAGCGCCTTGTCCAAGAACAGATCGGGCTTGCCGACCAAGAGCAGCTCGCTCTGCCTGGCCGAGCCCAGCGAGACGTAGGCGAGGTTGTCCGCGGCCAGAGCGTCGGCGGTGGTCAGCCGGACCTCGAGCAGCCCGGAGTCGATGGGCAGGTCGCTCAAGATGGTTGCCAGCGGCTTGCCCGGCGTGACGCTGAGCTGGCGCAGATCGAGCAGCCGGTGGCCGCTGCGGAACTCGACCTCGACCTCCCGCGGCGCCGGGCTCGGGCCGCTGGCCTCAAGGGTCAGCAGGACCTGCGTGCGACTCCGCTCGGAGAGGCTCCGCCGGGCGTCGAGCGCGGTGATGCCGACGTTGTCGGCAGGCTCGCCGATGGTCACCAACTCGACCCCGGCGACGTCGGCCGAGAGGTCGGTCAGAGGCGGCACGGCGCCGTCGGTGAACAGGTAGACTCGGGCCTCCGGCCGCCCGCGCACCGCGGAGGTGGCCAGCAGCAGCGCGTCACGGAGGTCGGTGGGCCGGTCGCCGGCGGCCGCGGACCCGAGCGCCCGGCGCAGCGCGCGACGGTCGGCGGACAGGGGGTGGAGCACCTCGACCCGGTCGGTGGCTAGGAGCAGCATCAACTCGTCGCCGCGCTCCAGGTCGCCGATCATCTCGGCCACGCGGGCCCTGGCCGACTGGAACCGGGTCCCGCCACCCAGCGGCGCGGCCATGCTGGCCGAGCCGTCGAGGACCGCCACCACGGTGCTGCCGCCCAGCGCGGTGGTCCGCTGAAACGGCCGCGCCAAGGCCACCGCCAGCGCCACCACCACGGCGAGCTGGAGGTACAGCAAGAGGTTGCGCCGCAGCCGTTGGAACGGCGCGTTGGCCTGCATGTCGTCCACCGCAGACGACCAGAACAGCACCGACGAGATGGTCACCTCCCGCCGCTTCAGCCTGAGCAGGTAGAGCAGCAGGATCGGCACCATCAGCCCGAGCCAGGCCAGCGCGACGGGGTGGAGGAGCGCCATGTCAGCAGTCTACCCAGCGCAAACCCCGCCGTCAACGCCGCGTTCGGCCCTACGGCTCGTCCGGGGTGGGGGCGGGCATGGGGGTCATGAACCGGTCCGGCGCCGGGAGCTCGGCCGGCTGGAAGCGCAGCCGGGTGACGTCGGTGAAGCTGTTCAAGACCGCCGGATCGGGGATCTCGAACCGGCCGGCGCCGCCGGCGGCCATCGCCGTGGCCAAGACCACCGGCTTCGGCTGTCGCGGCAGCAGGGCCACCGGCACGGGCACCGGCCGCAGCTTGGGCACCTCGACCACCAGCGACACCGGGGTTGGCGCGCCGGTGCTGATCGGCAGCAACGGCCGGACCTTCGGCGTCACCGCCGGCCGGCGGGTGCGCGGCGGGGGACTGGCGGGCTCGACGCGCTTGGGCGCGGGAGCGGTCAGCCGCACGGTCCGGGTGACGGGGCGGAAGGCCACCGGGCGCACGGCCGCGCGCCGGTGGACGCGCTCGCGGCGGGTGACCGTGGCGACGCGCGCCTCGGGTTCGTGGTCGGGCTCCGTCGCCCGCCGCTCGCGGCTGGCGACTCGCGGCGTCTCCGGCCGCGGCGCTCGCTCGGGCGCCGGCGAGCGCGTGACGACGGTCCCGCTCGGCGCGGCGACCCGGGCGTCGGGCAGCCGCCGGGCGACCAACACGCCGAACAGGAGCACCGCCAGGCTCGCTCCGGCCCAGGCCAGGCGGGGCCAGGGACTCAGCGCGGCCGGGTGGGCGTCGCGCCCGGCGCGGATGTGCAACTCGCGGCGGAAGCCGGCTGGCGGCGCCACCGGCGGGAGGGCGCGGACCGCCTCCACCGCGGCGCGATAGCGCCGAAACTCTTCGCCCAGCACCGGGTGGGACTCGATCTCGGCCCGCAGCGGATGCTCGCCGGGCTCGTCCAGCACCTCACCGAAACGAGCGCGCAGCGGCTCGTCGAGCAGATCGGCTTCGACGTCGAGGGCGGCGCGCCAACCGGCCGGCGGGTCGACAGAGGGGACGGCCTGGAGACAGCCGACCAAGCGCCGGAGGCGCTCCAGTTCGGCGCTCAGCTTCGGGTCGTCGGCCACCGCGGCGAGCACACGAGCCGCCTCGGCAGGCGGCAAATCACCATTGATCAACGGCGTCAACCGGGCGCGCAGTCGACGCCGCGCCAGATTACGGCGCATCATCGCACATCCCAATCAGATGACCGTGCCGCGGGGCGCCCGCACAGCGGGCACTGTACTTGCGGGCGCTCACCCGCGGCCCGGTACCGATGGCCAATGAATCGGACGGACGGGTCATGGGAAAAGTTCCCGATTCCCGGACAGCTCCTGGGCCAGGGCGAACCGGGCCCGGTTGAGCCGGGACTTGATCGTCCCGACGTTGGTACTCAAGATCTCGGCGATCTCGTGGTAGCTGCAACCCTCCAGGTCGTAGAGCACCAGCACGTCGCGGTGATGGGGCTTGAGCTGCGCGATGGCGGCCCGCACCGCCTGCTGCAGCTCGCCGGTCAGGGCCGCCGCCTGCGGCTCGGCGCTCTCGTCGGACTGCCGATCCAGCAACGAGTCGGCGGCGGACTCGTCGTCACCGGACTCCTCGGCGATCTGCGGCCGGCGGCGCTTCTTCTTCAGCTCGTCCAAGCACAGGTTGTGGACGATGCGGTAGATCCAGGTGGTCACGGCCGCCCCGCCGTGGAAGCGATGGATGCCGCGGTAGATGCGGAGGAAGGCTTCCTGCGCCACGTCCTCGGCCTCTTCCGGATCGCCCAACAGCCGATAGGCGAGGTTGAAGACCTTGGACTGGTACCGGTCGACCAGCTCGTCGAACGCGTCGCGCTCGCCGCGCTGGCAGCGTTGGACCAGCCGGGCTTCGCCGGCGTCTTGATCGGCCTCGCGGCGGATGTCCTGGCGCCGGTGCATCAGAGCACCTTCGATTGGACCTTGTGACCGTTGAGGAAGACCTCGACCACCGTCTCGCCGCGGCCCTCGACATTCTTCAGGACCACGTCGCCGGCGTAGCGCAACTCGTTGTACACCGTCCGCTCGCCGTCATCGTCGCGGACGACGATCTTCACCCAGGTGATGTTGGGCTCGCCCGGCACGGTGATCTTCACCCGGCCGACCTTCTTCGCCCCGGCCTCGGCCGGCTCCTCGACCGGCTGGCCGGGCCGTATCACCGTCGGCGCGGCCTCCTCCGGCGTCTCCGGCCCGGAGCTGACGTACATCGCCACGGGGGTGCCGGCCGGAACCCGCCGCCCCGGTCCCGGGCTCTGCGACAAGATGCTCCCCGCCGGTACGCGCAGGCTGGGCTTGGTGGCCTTCACGCCGACCTTCAGCCCGAGCCGCGCCAACATCTCCGTGGCCTGGGCGACGGTGGTCTCGACGATCCGCGGGACGGTGATCAACTCGGCGCCGGTGGAGACCACCGCGTCGATGGTGCGGCCTTCACGCACCTTGCGTCCGGCCGTCGGCCGGGTGGTGATCACGTGACCTTCCGGGATCGTTCCGCTGGCCTGGCGCAAGGTGACCTGGAAGCGCAGCCCGAGCTGGTCCTGGAGCAGCGTCTGAGCCTCGGCCACCGGCTTCCCGGTGACGTCCGGCACGATCACCTCGGACGGGATGCTGTCGACCAGGTAGCGGTACGACAGGAACCCCATCCCGCCGAGGGTGGCGCCGGAGACCAGGCCGGTGAACAGCAAGATGAACAGGAACCGGTAGAAGACCAGGATCACGGTCACCGGCCAGGGCAGCGGCGGCAGGGCCTGGCCGGCCCGCTCCCGGGCGCGCTGCCGGCGCCGCTCGCGCGGCGACGATTCGACCCGTGACTCGGCGCGCGAGCGAAGCTTGCCGAGTGCTTCGGCGGCCTGGGCCGCCGGGTACCGATCGTCCGGGTCCGGCTTCAGCATCCCGTCCACCACGACATCCACGCCCGGGGGCAGCGCCGGGTTGACCGAAGACGGCGGCGGGATCGCCTCCGCCTCGGTCGCCAGGCGCCGGCCGGTCACCAGCTCCCACAACGCCACCCCGACAGAATAGACATCGCTCCCCGGCGTGGCGGTGTAGGTCTCGCGGATCTCGGGCGCCAAGTATACCCGGTGTTTGCGCCGCGAAGCCAGCACGCCGAAGCAGTTGAGGGTGCTGGCGGCCAGGTCCCAGTCGGTGATCCGTGGCCCGTCGGCGGCCAGGATCAGGTTGCCCGGGTGCAGTTGCCCGTGGCACAGGCCCACCTCGTGCCAGTCGGCCAGCACCCGCAACAGGTTGGTCGCGCAATCGAGGATCTCGTCGTAGCCGTGGTGCTGGTTCATCCACCGTTCGAGGCTGGGTCCCTCGACAAACTCGCGAACCAGGTAGGCGTACTCGTGGTCGCGGCCGGCATCGAGCACCGCCGCCGCGTGCGGGAGCGGGTTGTCGCGTTGTCGCGCCAGGCTCTGCAGCCAGCGCCGGGTAGTCTTCTCGTCGGCCGACCATCGCGTGCGCAGCAGTTTGACCACCACGGTGGTCTCGCGCACCCGGTCGACCGCCCGCCAGGTGTCCAAGACCGGCCCGTCGGCCAGCTTGGCCGTCAGGTCGTAGCGGAAGTTGATCAGCGCCGGCGCGCGGCTGGCCCGACCCGGAGCTCCCGACCGGTCGCCCATCACCGCGCTCGCCGCAGCAGTCGGTCGCCCGACCGGCGCAGCACCAGCCGCATGGCCTCGAAGATGATCCGCCGGCTGATCTTCGACTTGCCCCGGGTGCGGTCCTCGAAGACGATCGGGACCTGCGCGAAGCGGCAGCCGCGCTGCTGGAAGAGGAACGTCATCTCGACCAGGTACGAGTACCCGTCGACGGTGATCTGGTCGAAGTCGAAGGTCTCGATGGCCTGACGCCGGTAGCAGCGGAAGCCGGAGGTGCAGTCGTCCACGCGCAGTCCCAACAGCCGGCGGGCCACGGCGTTGGCGCCGCGGGACAGCACCACCCGGCCCAGCCCCCAGTTCCGGGTCCCACCGCCCGCCACATAGCGCGAGCCGATCACCACGTCCGCCTGCTCCCGCTCGGCGGTGGCGACCATCTCCGGCAGATAACGCGGATGGTGCGAGTAGTCGGCGTCCATATGGATCACGTAATCCGTGCCCTGGGCGATGGCGTAGCGCAGGCCGGCGATCTCGGCCGAGGCGAAACCCAACTTGCCCGCTCGCTGGATCAGGTGGACCCGCTGGTCGCCGCTGGCCAAAGCCTGGACCGCGTCGGCCGTGCCGTCCGGCGAGTTGTCGTCCACGACGACCACCTGGAACGGCGGCTCGAGCGCCAGGATCTCGGGCACGATGACCTCAATGTTCTCACACTCATTGTACGTCGGGATGACGATCATAGCCGACACGCGACACCCTCCTAAAGGCTCCTGCCGCGGGTCACGAAGACCACCGCCAGGCCCCATAGCAGCAGGTTGATCAACATCGCCCGGTCGCGCAGTAGCTGTTCCGGGTTCTGGCCCACATCCTGCTTGTGGACCAGATAGAGGTATCGGAAAACGCCGTAGACGACGAACGGGATGGTCAACATCAGCCCGGCCTGCTCGCCGACGGCGCCGATCTCCTGGGGCCGGACGAAGGTGTAGATGGCATAGGTCATGATGGTCGCGGTGCCCGCCATCTGGATCATCTGGTCGAGCAGTGCCGCCGAGTAGCCGTGGATGGTGTGGTACTTGCGCAGCACGGCCCGGGTCTCGCCCCGGTCGTCGCCGGCCACCGCCACCAGCTCGGCGCGTCGCTTGCAGAGCGCGATGAACAACGCCCCGAAGAGCGTGCAGACGATGATCCAGGGCGACGGCGGCTCGGGGATCACGAAGCAGCCGGCCGCCGCGCGGAGGACGAACAGGAAGCCGATGCACAGCACGTCGACGATCACGAACTCCTTCAACTGGAACGAGTACCAGTTGGTCAGCACCGCGTAGGCCACCGCGGTCAGGGCGAAAAAGACGGTGTCGCCGCCCCGGCGGGAGAGCAGCACGCTCCACACCATCCCGCCCGCGAACAGGAGCACCGCCGCCCACCTGGCCGCGCTCAGCGACAACTCGCCGGCGGCGATCGGCCGGAACCGCTTGCGCGGGTGCTGCCGGTCCGCCTCCACGTCGCGCAGATCGTTGACCAGGTAGCCGGCCGACGAGATCACACAGAAGATCACGAACGCCGCCACGGCGTGGCCGATGTCCCGCCAGTTGAGCAGCGCCGTCGGGTCACCGGTGGAGGTGGCGTGGTGCCACCGACCGGTGAAGGCCAGTCCCCCGAAGACGATCAGGTTCTTGATCCACTGGTGCGGTCGCAGGCTGCGGAGGAGAGGCTGTACCAGGCCGGGCCGCGCGGTCATCGCGGCGGCCTCAGTGCGGGATGCGCGAGAGCTTCACGCCGAGCTCCCGCGCGCGGTCCAGAGCCAGCGGCGTGACGATGGCCCCGGGCGGCAGAAGCACTTCGCCCGACGCCGCCTCGACCTCCTCGGCCGTGATCAGGACCCGATTCGCCGCCGCGTTGAAGCCGCCCGGAGCGGCCAGCTCCTGACGCAGAACGGCGCCCAGCTCGACCGCCTCGACGCAGGTCGCGCCGAAGACCTCGAGCCGGCCGACCGGCTCGGCCAGCGCCTGCCGCAACTGAGCCGTGGCCTGGGGCGCCTCCAGACGCAAGCCGTCGGTGGCCAGCACCACCGGCTTGCCCCGCCGCAGGGCCTCGAAGAGCAGCTTGCTGGCGAACGTCTCGGGCATGGTCAAAGCCACCCGCACCGCGGTTGGCCGGTCCAGCGTGGCCGCCACCAGCGCGTCCGAGTCGCGGGCCAGGGTCAGCGGGCAGCCGGCCTCCGGCTCGACCAGCACCCGCTCGACCCCCAGCGCCTGGCGGACAAAGGCGGACGTCACCTGCGAGCGCTCGCCGGAGGTCAGCACCGGCTCGAACACTCCGCTGATGCCGGCGTTGTGGAGCGAGGCGAGGGCCAGGTCCAGTCCCTGATCGGTATCGGTGACCAGCACCCGGATGCGCGGTCCGGCGGGCTTCGGCGGGTCTCGCGGCAACTGCTGCAGGACCGCCTTCACGGCGGCCTCGACCAGTGCTTGCAGCTCGTGCTCGTTCACCGGATCATCCGGGCTACGACGCCTTGGGTGATGTCGGCGGCGTTGGCCTCGTCGGTGTCGAGGTGCATTTCCAGCAACGTGCCCTCGGCGATCCGCACCGCGACGTTGCGCAGGACCATGCCGCGCGGGCCGTCGACCTCGACGTCGATGGCCTCGCCGGCGCCGACGCCGAAGCGGGCGGCGGTGGCCGCGTCCATGTGCACGTGCCGCGCGGCGATGATCATCCCCTGGTCGAGCTGGACCGAGCCGCGCGGGCCGATGAGCGTCACGCCGGGCGTGCCGGCGATGTCGCCGGACAGCCGCAGCGGCGGCTCGACGCCGAGCTGGAAGGCGTCGGTCCGGGCCAGCTCGACCTGGCTGTGCGGCCGGAGTGGGAAGAGGATCCGGACGTTGTGCAGTGCCCGCTTCGGCGTGGCCACGGTGACCGATTCGTTGGCCGCGTAGAAGCCGGGTTGGTACAACTCGTTGCGGACCGTGAGCTCGTAGCCGGGCCCGAACAAGACGTCGAGATGCTCGCGGCAAAGGTGAACGTGCCGGACGCTGACCCCGATGGGGATCGGCTCCGGCTCACCGCGCAGCTCCGCCATGACTTCGGCGGTGACTCGACGGATCAGGTCCTCGGACAGTGCCATGGGGCGCGGCCCTTACGGTCACCCGGCCGACTGCGGCCGGGGCAGTCGCCCGGCGAGAGGTCCGGCCGCTGGGGGCCACGAGCTGGCCACCAACGGAGCGCGGGCCGCGGCTCGCCGGGCCGAACGAGCTCCGCGCCGATTAGCCGGGCAGGATTTTGGCCAGCTCTTCGTGCGGTCGCGGGATGACGTGCACGCTGAGCAGCTCACCCACCTTGCGGGCCGCCGCGGCCCCGGCGTCGGTGGCGGCCTTGACCGCGCCCACGTCGCCGCGCACCATGACGGTCACGAACCCGCCGCCGATCTGCTCCTTGCCGATCAGATCGACGTTGGCCGCCTTGACCATGGCGTCCGCCGCCTCAATCGCTCCGACCAAACCCCGGGTCTCGATCAGACCCAGCGCTTCACCAGCCATGCTAGCCTCCGTTGTCGTCGTTCGTTGCCCTGTCGTTGGTCTTCCGCCGGCGCGCCGGCCGGGCCGGCGGCGCCGCCGCGCCACTCACCGCTTCGAGGTCGTCCACCGGCCTCGGAATGACGTGCACCGAGACCACCGTGCCGACTCGCCGGGCTTCCGCCGCGCCGGTCTCGACCGCCGCCGTGACCGCCGCCACGTCGCCCTCGAAGAGCACCGTGACCAACCCGCTGCCGGCCGACTTCGGCCGGCGGATGATGCGCACGTTGGCCGCCTTGGCGGCCGCGTCGGCCCCGGCCACCGCCGGCACCAGACCCTTGGTCTCGATCATCCCCAATGCTTGCTGGGCCACTACCGGACTCCTTGCCACGTCACTTCAGGCCACGGAGGACGCGCTCCGCGACCCGCTGCACCATCGCCTCGAGCTGGGCGTCGTCCGCTGCCTGCGGGGTGTTCACCGCCCGCTTCGACCCAGGCGCGAAGGTCAGGCACTCGCGCGGGTAGTCGAAGCCCAGGGTGCTGCGCATCTCCTGCAGGTAGGGCAGCTCCTCGGGCGCGATCTCCTGCTCCCGGCCCAGACACCGCGCCACGAACGCGATCTGCGCCGACAGCTCCAGCGTCTCGGTCCGGTAATACGCCCCGTAGATGTCCTTGCCGACCGAGACCGAGCCGTGGTTCTTGAGCAGGAACACGTCGTGGTCGCCGAGATAGGGGCGGATGCTCTCGCCCAGCTCGGGCGTGCTCGGCTTGCCGTACGGCGCCAGCGGCACGTCGCCCAGGGCGATCACGAACTCCGGAAGGATGGGCCGGTTGAGCCCCTCGCCGTAGACCGCGAATCCGGTCGCATAGGGCGGGTGGGTATGGACCACCGCGCCGACGTCGCAGCGCTCGCGGTAGATCGCCAGGTGCATCAGGATCTCGCTGCTCATCTTCAGGTGGCCGCTGACCTGCCGGCCGTCGAGATCCACCGTGACCAGCATGTCCGGCTTGAGAAAGCCCTTGCTGACACCCGTCGGCGTGGCCAGGACCAGGTCGTCGGCCAGCCGGATCGACAGGTTGCCGTCGTTGAAGGCCACGAAGCCACGCTGCCAGATGCGTCGGCCGACTTCGCAGATGTCCTCGCGGAGCTCGGTTTGTGATCTCTCGAACATGCTCGGCGACTCCCGCTACAGCCGGACCACCTGCCCGGTGCGCGCGCTTTCGTTCATCGCCAGGGTCACCGCCAGGGACTTCAGACCGTCGGCGTAGTCCGAGCGGATCAGCGCCGGATCGCCGCTGCCGTCCACCGCGTCGACGAAGCAGCTATCCTCGCGCACCGTCGGGTTGACCGTCGCTTCCTTGGTGAACGCCTCGTACCCGCCGCCGGCCAGGCTCAGCTTGGCCCCGCGGATCTGCGCCACCGCGCCGCCAAAGTGCAGGTCGAGCCCGACCTGACCGGTCCCTTCCAGCGCGCAGGTGGTGGTGATCTGACAGACCGCCCCGGAGGCGAAGGTCAGCGTCGCGCTGCCGGCGTCGGAGACGTCGAAGCCTTCCATCTTGTCGGCCATGCGGTACGTCTGGTAGGCCGCGTAGACGCTGGTGACCTCGCCCATCAGGTACCGCGCCAAGTCGGTGATGTGGGTGCACTGCTCGACCATCTGGCCGCCGCTGGTGGCCCACTTGCGCCACCACCAGACGCCGGGCGTGCCGCCCATCCAGTAGCCCAGCCCCAGGCCGATCGGCTTGGTGGCGGTCTCGGCCTTCAGCCAGTCGACCGTGTCGTATTGCCGCCAGTGGTAGCCGACGCCGGTGATCAGCCCCTTGGCCGCCACCGCCGCGGCGGTGGCCTTGGCCCGGTCGAGGTCGATGTCGAGCGGCTTCTCGATGAAGAACGGCAGCCCCGCGGCGATCACCGCCGCCTCGAACTCGCCGTGGGCGAACGGCGGCAGGCAGATATAGACGGCGTCCAGCCCGCCGTCGGCGAGCATCTGGTGGTAGTCGGTGTAGGCCGTCCCGCCGTGCTCCTCGACGGCGGCCTTCGCGCGCGCCTCGTCGGTGTCGCAGAAGGCGACCATCTTGGCCTTGGGCACCTGCGCCAGGGCGTTCCGATGCGCCCGCGCGATGCCCCCCGTGCCGATGAACCCAATCCGTACGGCCATCCGATCCGAACCTTTCCGCGTTCTGTCAGCGCGTCCCGCGCCGACCGGGTGATTATAGCATAGACCCGTTGTCAGCGGTGGACGCGGTGGACTGGCTGGACCACGTGGACGTGCCGACCACCGGCCGAGTGCCCCACCCGCCGCGCCCTTCGGGACCTCGCGCCGGTGGCCTACCGCACCGTCACCAGCGCCGTGCCCACGGCGGACTCGCCGGTTTCGTCCTCGACCCGGGCCTCGATCCGGTAGGTCCCGGCCGGGACCCGGCGGCCGGCGGAGTCGCGGCCGTCCCAGCCGACCGGCACGCTGCCGGCCTCGACCGCGCCGACCGTCCACTCGCGGACCAGCCGCCCGCTGATGCCCAGCACCCGCACTCGGAGTGTCGCCGGCTGGTTGACCGTGACCGTCATCACCGCCGACCGGCTGCGGTTGGGCCGCGCCTGCAGCCCGACCGCGAGCCGCTCGCCGGTGCGACGCTCGACCCGCAGCACCAGCTCGCGCTCGGGTTGCGCCCCGGCGGCGTACTCGTACGACGAGCGGCCGAGCAGGGAGATGGTCCGGCCGGTGGTCGGATCCTCGAGCAGCGCGCGGAAGCCGGTCGGCAGGCCCAGGTTGGCCTGCGGCCAGGTCAAGGTGACCGACCGCGCGCCGGCGGGCGCAGTGCAGCGCAGCCGCCAGCTCCCGCCCAGCCCTCCCGCGGGTTGCAGCAAGCCGCTCAGCGCGCGGCCGCCGTCGAGCAACTCCAGCCGGGCCTCGCCCTCGGCGGGAATCGGTGGCGGCTCGATCGCCACCGGGCCGGCCAGCCGCCGCGACGAGCCGACGGTCACCGACCCGCCCGGCACGCCGTCGGCCGCCGCCTGGACGCTCAACGACCAATCGCTGGCGGTGGCCGCGGCGAGCGACCGCTGCCGGTGCGAGCGGGCCAGGAGGAGCGTGTCGAAAACCGCCGAGACGCCGGCCGCCGAGGCCGTCCCGCGGCGCAGCCAGAAGCCCGAGCCGGCCGGGATGACATCGGTGCTGCCGCTGATCCCCAGCGCCTGGTCGATCAACAGCACGCTACGCTGCCGGGCCGCGTCCCACAGCCAGCCGTAAGACGCCACGAACTCACCCGCCTCGGCCAGCGAGCCGACCGTCGAGCCGCCCACCGCGACCTGGATGGTCCGCGGATCCCATCTCAGCGCGTTGAGCGTGGGGATGGTCGCCAGGGTCCAGTCGTACCCCGACAGCGAGACGCGGTAGGCGTAGCTGAGCTGCCCGCCGTCGAGCTTGACCGGAACGCCGGGATCGCCCGACAAGGTGACCGAGAGCTGGCTCCCGGTCTTGACCCAGAACGCGCGGCCGGAGGTGACGTCGAACTCGGTCCCCGGATTGAGCGCGTTGAGCACCGCGTAGCCGTTGTACTGCGGCAGGTACCGCGCCACCCGGAGCGGGTTGACGTCGCGCCAGACCGTGGCCGGCGATGGGTTGGCCAGCACCACCGGGCTGCCGACCAGGTTCAGTCCCGGCTGCAGGTGGAGCGTGAAGACCGGGGTCACGTGCAGCGGCAGCGCGTCGTTGAGGGTCGTGAACTGCCCGTTCGAGGGGTCCTTGACCTTGATGGTCAGGACCGTGTCGCCGGCCTTGGTGGCGCGGATCGAGGCCGTTGCCGCGCCCTGTTGGTCGGTGGCGCTGAAGGTGGCGCTGACCCCCAGATCGGGCACCGCGGAGATCAGGAAGCCCGAGCCGGGGATGCCGATCACCGCGTTGCCGCGCGCGTCGCGGACGCGGATGGTGGCGCTGACCGTGGACACGCCGTCGGCCGCGACCACCGTCACCGGCATGAGCACCACGCTGTTGTTGCGCGAAACCGTCCCGGCCACCGCCGTGACCGTGACGGTCTGGGTGGCGTCGCCGGCGGTGAAGCGCAACTCGTGGGCGCCCAGGGCGAAGGTGTGGGTCAGCCGCGCCTCGCCGCGCACGTCGCTGGCGGCCAGGCCGCTGGTCGGCGAGATGGTCGTGCCGCTGACCTGAATCGAGCGGACCTCCATGCCCTCGATCCGCTCCAAGGTCGTCTTGTCGGCCACCGTGACCAGGATGGTGTGCTCCTGATCGGCGGTCGGCGTGCCGGGGGTGACCGTCATGGTGGTCGTCCCCAAGGCCCGGCCGGTCAGGTTGCGCACGGCGGTGGCGCCGCCCGAGGAGACGTCCACCCGGTTGGTGCCGAGGGCCAGGTTGACGTTGACCGCCGCCTGCCCGTTGGCGTCGCTGAGCAGGCTGGCCAACGTGACGCCGTTGTTCTGGAAGAGGATGGTCTCGCCGGCCGCAGGCTGCGCGCTGCCGTCGACCAGCGTCGCGGTGACCGTGATCAACGAGCCCTGCACGCCCACGGTGCCGACCGAGGAGAGGGTCAACGTCCGCGACTCGATCGTTCGCTGCGGGCCGGAGACCGGCGTGCCGCTGTCGCTGCCGTCACGCGGGGTGACCACCACCGTGACCACGCTGCCCATGCTGGTCTTGTCGGCCGTGAGCACCTTCGGGTCGGCGCCCAGCGGCAGGGAGACCGGCTGGCCGTTGACCGACCAGACGACGGTCGTGCCGCTCTCCGCGTCGCCGTCGGGATCGGCGTAGGTGTAGCTGACCGTTAGGGCCTCGGTGTCCAGCGGTTTGAGCGGCGTGACGTTGAGCCCGCTGGCCGACGGCGCGGCGTTGACCACGCTGAGGGTGGTCTGATCGAGGGTCATGGCCCCGCCGCAGGTGTAGGTGCCGTCGCTGCCCTCGCACCGGTAGGTGTAGGTGCCGCCCTTGGGCAGCCCGGTGATGTTGCTGGCGCCGTAGATCATCCCGACCTTCGGGTCCGTGCCGGAGACCACCGACATGGCCTGGTTGGCCGTCTCCAGCCCGTCGCGGAAGACCCGCACGCGAATGCTGCTGGCCGCCGTCCCCAGGTCGTTGAGGTACTTGACCCGGAAGGTGAAGCTGGTCTGGATGGTGCCGGTGTTCGGCTCGACGCCGTCGGCCAGGTAGCCGGTGGTCCCGGCATAGACCAACTGCGGGCCGTCGACCCGGGTGGTGTCGGCCTTGACCGCGTCCCGCTTCTGCGAGTCGGTGGTCGAGGTGGCGGTGATCAGGATGCTCTGGGTCGAGCCGGTCAGGACCGAGGCGTTGGGCTCGACCTCCAGCCGCAACTGCCGGGTGCCGCCGGCGGCGATGCTGCTGGTGGTGTACCCGCCGCCGACCACCATCGAGGTGATCTCGTTCCCGCCGGTGGCCGCGTCGTAGTAGCGCACGGTCCACCCGGTCGCGCCCGACTGTCCGGTGATGGTGTACGTGTCCGAGGTGTTGCCGTCGTTCTGGACCAGGAACACGTACGATGCCGGCGAGTTGGCCGGGGTCTGCCCGGTGACGGTCTGGTTGGCGCCGTCGGTATTGTAGAAGTTGTCGCCGGTGAAGGTCGGCGTGGCCGACGGCCGGATCTGTTGATCGGGCTGGTAGCTGGGCTCGACGATCACCGCCGCGAAGCCTTCCACGCCGCCGCGGCTGCTGGCCTGGAAGGAGGTCCCGGTCACGCCCGGCAGGTCGCTGGAGCTGGTCTGGCCGACGGTGTAGAAGACCCCTCGGGTGACCGCCAGGCCGAGCATCAGGTCGTTGGCCGAGCCGTCCAGCGAGTAGTTGTAGCCGAGGCCGTTGGCGCCGGCGGTCAACTGCTGGAAGACCGCCGCGGTGTTGCCCACCGCGCCGCCCGAGCCGTGGAGGTAGACCGCGCCGGCTTCGTCCAGAGCGAGGCCGTAGACCTGCCCGTTCTGGAACAGCGACAGGGCGGTGCTGCCCAGGTAGGTCGCCCGGTTGAGCTGACCGGTGTTGATGTTGGCCCGCGCCAGGAACTGCGCCCCGCTGGAATCCAGGGAGGTGCCGACCTGGGTGAAGTCGCTCGAGGCGGTGCTGCCGAGGAAGTAGAACCCGCCCTGGCCGTCGGACCGGCAGGCCCACGGGAGGGTGCCCACCGCCTCGGCCCCGGTGCCGCCCAGGTAGCTCGACAAGGCCAGCGCGGCCCCGCTCGGGTTGAGCACCGCCAGGACCGCGTCGCTCGGCCCGCGCAAAGCGGTCTGGAACGCGTTCTGGACCGGGAAGTTGACCGAATCGGTGGAGCCGATCAGGCAGCAGTTGCCGGACGTGTCCACGGCCATGGCGGTGGCGGTGTCGTTGGTCGTGCCGCCCAGGTAGGTCGCGTAGTCGGCCGTGCTGCCGCCGCTCTGGACCTTGGCCACCCAGAAGTCCGACCCGCCGGAGAGGGCGGCCTGGAAGGCGTTGGCGGCGGGGAAGGCGGTATGGTTGAGGGTCCCGGCCAGGTACACGTTGCCCGACGAGTCGGCGTCCATGCCAATCAACGTGCCGCGGTTGCTGGTCCCCGTGTTGGCCGTGTCGGTGTCGAACAGCGACGAGAAGGTCAGCGCCGAGCCGGTCGAGTTCAGCTTGGCGAAGAAGATGGTCCCGTCGGTGTTGAGCGGTGCCTGGGTCGGCCACGAGGCGGCGTTGGTGGTGGTCCCGGCCAGATAAGCGTTGCCCGAGTCGTCGACTTTGAAGGAGAGCGGGGTGTCGTCGCCGGTGCCGCCTACATACGTCACGTAGGTGGCCACCTGCAGCGAGACGTCGAACCGGGCCAGGACCACGTCGTACCCGCCGCGGCGGGTGGCCTGGAGCGGGGCCACGGTTTGAATGTTGTCCGAGTTGCTGGTCCCGCAGGCGTAGAAGTTTCCGGACGAATCGAACCCGGCGCCGCGCAGGTAGTCGGTATTGGTGCCGCCCAGGTAGGTGGCGAACTGCACCGCCGGGTCGATCCACAACGGGCGGGTGCGGTCATAGCGGCCGAGCCGGAAGCGCACCGTGCCGTCGGCGGACAGGCGGTAGGAGGCGCGGACTGCCTCGCGGCGCTCGCCGTCACGCTGGTAGACCACCGGCCGCGGCTGGCGGACCTCGCCGCCGGGGACCTCCATCACCAGGTCCCCGCGCCGGTCGAGCCGCTGGCGCAGGCAGCCTTCCGGCCGGATCACGATCCGCTCCGGGTCGGCCCCCGGGGCGACCGTGTAGTCGGCCTTGAGCACCCCGCGCCGGCCGTGGTAGACGACCTCGATGCCGGGGTACGCGCCGGACACGCGGATCTCGCCGTAGTGCGGCACGCGCGACCGCCAGCGGGACGGGTCGGGGCCAAGGAAGTAGTTGCTGTACCCCGGCTGCGGCTCGGCCGCCGTCACCGTCGCGGCGGGATCGGCGCCGACCAGCCGCAGGGTCACCCGCGTGTCGCGCCGCTCCGCCCCGTCGGGGGTGGCGAAGAAGCCCAGCACCGCCCGGTCGCCGGCGATGCCGACCGCGTAGCCCTGGCCGCGCGCGACGTAAGGATAGTGCTCGCGATCGAGCCCGACATTCGGCTCGAAGGCCAGCGGCAGGGCTTGTCTGGAAGCGAGGAGAGCGGGTTGCCCGGCGGACGGATGGGAGCCGACCCCACCCGTCTCACGACTGCCGACCACCCAGCAGCAGAGCCCGGCGACGACCATCGCGGCGAGCGCGTGCCGGTAGAAACGCCACCCAACCCGGCGGGGACCCAACATTGCCAGAGCTCCTTGGACACCAGGGCGACAGCCGCCAGCGGCTGCTGCCGCGCATTCTAACCGGACAGAGAATCGTCCGTCAACCGGCCGGGGGCGTGTCTGCTGGGGAGCACCGGCTCAACAACCCGGTTTCGACGCCCCCGGCCGACCTCCTCCCGAGCGCTCGAGCGGTCCTGGCGAAGCGCTTGCAGACAACCTGGCACGCGCCCCGGCGCGTGCCGGGCAAGCGCCCCGGCGCGCGTTGACTGACTCGCCGTCACGGGTCTATACTGCCCGCCGGCGTCAGGCGCCCGAAGGATGCCGGCCGGCCTCACCTCTTGGAGACCGGCAGGCCCCGCGAAGTTGTTGAAAGGACACCCCTCCCCATGTGCGGTATCGTGGGCTACATCGGCCCTCGCTCGGCGGTCCCCATCATCATCGAAAGCCTGCGGCGGCTGGAATACCGCGGCTACGATTCGGCCGGCGTGGCCGTCCTCGATCACGGCGAGTGCAAGGTCGTCAAGTCGGTGGGCAAGATCAACAACCTGGCCGAGCTGCTCGACGAACAGCCGCTCGAGGTGACCATCGGCATCGGCCACACCCGCTGGGCCACCCACGGCCAGCCGTCGACCCGCAACGCCCACCCGCACACCGGGAACAGCGGCAAGCTGGCCGTGGTCCACAACGGGATCATCGAGAATTACGTCGAGCTGCGCGAGCGCCTGACCGCCGCCGGGGCGGTGTTCAAGTCCGACACCGACACCGAGGTGATCGCCCACCTGTTGGAGCAGAAGCTGAATGACGGCGCCGGCGGCGACGTCAAGTTGGCGCTCCAGCTCGCGGCCAAGGAAATGCACGGCGCCTACGCCGTGGCGGTGGTCAGCGATAGCTGCCCCGACCGGCTGCACGTGGTCCGCAAGGAATCGCCGCTGGTCCTCGGCGTCGGCGACGGGGAGGTGTTCATCGCCTCCGACATTACCGCCGTGCTGCCCTACACCAAGCGCGTGGTGATCCTCGAAGACGGCGATGTGGGCGTCCTCACCACCGACGGCGTCACGCTCTCCGATTTGGACGGGCGGCCCATCGACCGGGGCGTGATGGAGGTCGACTGGGACGTTGCGGCGGCCGAGAAGGGCGGCTACGAGCACTACATGATCAAGGAGATCCACGAGATCCCCGACGCCATCCGCAACACCCTTCGCGGCCGGGTCACCGAGGGCAAGCTGGACATCACCGAGCTCAACCTGGACCAGCAGGCGATCCGCGACCTGAAGCGCGTCTACATCGTCGCCTGCGGCACCAGCTACTACGCCGGGGTGGTCGGCAAGTACCTCTTCGAGCGCATCTTGCGCGTCCCAGTGGAAGTGGACATCGCCTCCGAGTTCCGCTACCGCGACCCGGTCTTCGAGCCCGACTCGCTGCTGATCGTGATCAGCCAATCGGGCGAAACCGCCGACACGCTGGCGGCGCTGCGCGAGGCCCGGCGCAACAACGTCAAGGTGCTGGGGATCGTCAACGTCATCGGCAGCAGCATCTTCCGCGAGGCCGACGCCGTCTTCCCGACCTGGGCCGGGCCCGAGATCTGCGTCGCCTCGACCAAGGCCTACGTGACCCAGTTGGTCTGCCAGTACCTGCTCCTCTTCCACTTCGCCCGGATCCGCGGGCAGATGAGCGCCGAGGAGGTCGACCGGCTGGTCGCCGAGCTGCTCCAGGTCCCGGCCAAGGTGCAGCGCATCCTGGACGACGAGGAGCACTACAAACAGCTCAGCCGCGACTTCACCGAGCGCCACGACTTCTTCTTCCTGGGCCGCGGCCTGGACGCCGCGGTATCGCTGGAAGGCGCGCTCAAGCTCAAGGAGATCAGCTACATCCACGCCGAGGCCTACGCCGCCGGGGAGCTCAAGCACGGGCCGCTGGCGCTGATGTGGGACGACGTGCCGGTGATGGTCACCGCCACGCAGACCGATCTCTACGACAAGACGGTCAGCAACATCAAGGAAGTCAAGGCCCGCCGCGCCGACGTGCTGGCGTTGGTCCGTGAGTCCAACACCGACATCGACCAGCACGTCGACTGGACCATCCGCGTTCCGGACGCCGACGATCTGCTGATGCCGTTCCTGACCATCATTCCGCCGTACTTGCTGACCTACTGGCTGAGCTTCGCGCTGGGCCGCGAGATCGACCAGCCGCGCAACCTGGCCAAGAGCGTGACGGTGGAGTAGCGGGCGGCGTGGGTTGCGAGCGAAGTCGGACAGATCGGTCCGATCTGTCGGATCCGTCCGGTTTCGCCGGCGATCGTCGTGCGGGGAGGGTCGCATGAGCAGTCTGCGCGAGAAGGTCGTCCTGGTCGGCGCCGGCAGCGCGATGTTCACGCGGGGGCTGCTGGCCGATATCCTCCGCCGTGGCTGGAGCGGGGAGCTGGCCTTGGTCGACCCCGACCCCAACGGCCTGGCGGTGGCCGAGGGGCTGGCCCGGAAGATGCTCACCGCCCGCGGCGCCGAGCTCGAGCTGAGCGCGGCGACCGACCGGCGCGAGGTGCTGTCGGGCGCGACGGTGGTCATTTGCACCGTCGGCGTGGGCGGGCGGCGGGCCTGGGAGCAGGACGTCTTCATCCCGCGCAGGTTCGGCATCTTCCAGCCGGTCGGCGATACCGTCATGCCGGGCGGCTCGTCCCGCGCGCTGCGCATGATCCCGGCCATGGTGGCCATCGCCGAGGACGTGCTCGAGCTCGCTCCACGGGCGCTGTTTTTCAACTACGGGAACCCCATGTCGCCGGTCTGCCGGGCCATCCGCAAGGCCACCGGCGCGCCGGTCACCGGGCTCTGTCACGGCGTCTTCCACGTCGGTTCGTTCCTCGCCAAGGCGCTCGATGTGCCGGTAGACGAGTTGCGCTATACCGCCGCCGGGATCAACCACCTGACCTGGTTCATCGAGGTGCGGCACCAGGGCCGTGACCTGATGCCCAGACTGGTCGAGTTGGCCGGCCGGCTCAAGCACGAATCCGACGCGCCGTTCAGTTGGTCGCTGACCGAGCTGTTCGGTGCCTTTCCCGCGGTGCGCGACCGGCACGTGACCGAGTTCTTCGCGCCGCTCTTTCCCGGCGGCCGGTACTACGGCAAGACCCTCGGCGTCGATGCCTTCCCGTTCGAGCAGACCATCGCCAACGGTGACCGGATCCACACCGAGATGCGCGCCCTGGCCCTCTCGCCGGACCCGCTGGGACCGGAGTTCTTCGAGCGCCACGGCGGCGAGCACGAGCAGGTCACCGACATCGTCGAGCAGATCCGCTCCGACGGCGGCGCGGTCTACTCGGTCAACCTCCCGAACCGCGGCCAGGTCCCCAACCTGCCGGCCGAGGCGGTGGTCGAAAGCCCGGCCGTAGCCACTTCCGAGGGACTCCGGCCGATCAGCCTGCCGGCGCTACCACCCGGCATCGCCGGCACGCTGGCGACCCGCTTCCAGTGGGTCGAGACCATCGTCGAGGCGGCCTTGGAAGGCTCGCGGACCAAGTTCGTCCAGGCCCTCATCCTCGACGGCGCGGTGAACGAGCTGCCGGTCGCCGAGGCCCTGGCCGACGCGCTCTTGGCGGCCCAGGCGGCCTGGCTGCCCCGGTTCGCCAGGTGATCGCCTCATTCCTGAGTCAACCGCAGATCGGCCAGGTCCACCAGGCCTCGCTGGCCATCTTGGACCGGGCCGGGGTCCACGTCCCGCATCCCGAAGTGCTGGCCCGCCTGGCCGACCACGGCGCGCGGATCGACGCCGCCCGGCAGCGCGCCCATCTGCCCGCCGAACTGATCGAGCGGTGCCTGGCGACCGCCGGCAAGCAGTTCACCATCCACGGCCGCGACACCGCCCGCCAGGCGCGGTTCGGACAGGGCTGCCGGAACACCAACTCCATCGCCGGCGAGGCGCACTGGCTGGAGCGGCTGGGCGGGCCGCGCCGGCCGGCTGGTCTCCCGGACGTGGCCGCCGCGGCCCGGCTGGGAGACGCGCTGGATTACCTGACCATGGTCGGGGCGATGGCCGATCCGCAGGAGATCCCCGTCGCCCGGCGGTGCGTCGAGGTCTTCGCCACGCTGCTCCGGGAGACCACCAAGCCGGTCACCTTCTGGTACCACGACCGGGCCTCGGCGCGGTGGCTGAACGAGCTGATGATCGCCATCCGCGGCAGCGCCGAGGAGGCGGCGCGGTACCCGCTGGCGTACCCGTTCCTGGAGCCCATCAGCCCGCTCCGCTTCGCCTTCGACGGGCTCGACCTGCTGTTCGAGACGGCCCGGCTGGGTCTGCCCGTGCCGGTCGGGCCGATGGCCCAGATGGGCTTCTCGGCGCCGGCCACCATCGCCGGGACGCTGGCCCAGGAGAACGCCGAGATCCTCGCCGGCATCTGCTGCGTGCAGATGGTTCAACCCGGCCTGCCGGTCTGCTACGGCGGGATCTGCCACGCCTTCGACATGCGTACCACCCAACTCGTTTTCGCCGGTCCCGAGCAGGCCATCTTCGGCGTGGCCATGACCCAGATGGGCAAGCACTACGGGCTGCCCGTGTACATCAACGTCGGCCTGACCGACGCCAAGCGGCCGGACGCGCAGGCGGGGCTGGAGGCCGGCGTGACCCTCGCCCTGGGCGCCGCCGCCGGGGCCGACATCTTCGGCCACCTGGGCATCAGCGGAGTCGATCAGGCCGCTTCGCTGGACATGCTGGTGTTCCAGGAGGAGGTCGTCGCCTACGTCGACAGCGTCCTGCGGGAGACGGTCTTCGACGCCGACACGCTGGCTGTGGACGAGGTGGTCGCGGCGGCCGAGCGCGGGACCTTCATCGACCGCGACCATACGGTCCGCCACTTCCGGCGCGAGCTGTGGTTCCCGCGGCTGCTCGACCGGCGGTACTACCAGGCTTGGCTGGAGTCCGGCGCGGACGACCTGGAGCGGCGCTGCGCCGAGCGGCGGGTGGCCCTGGCCGGCCACCGGGCGGAGCCGTTGGCCGCCGACCAGGAGCGGGCGGTGGCCGAGGTGGTGGCCGCCGCGCGGCGGGAGCTGACCCCGTGCTGAGCCCGGTCGTTCCACCCCGCGGGCCGCTGCTCGCCGGCGAGCTGCTCGACCGGCCGAATCGCTATCTGGCGCGCGTCCGCGTGGCGCGGACCGTGATCGAGGCCCATGTGCCGAATCCCGGGCGGATGCTGGAGCTGATGACGCCGGGCCGGCCGGTGCAACTGGCCCGGGTCGACGGCGAGCACCGCAAGACCGGCCACGACGTCCAGGCCTGCTGGTACCACGATGCCTGGGTGTGCATCGACAACCGACTCGGCGGCCGGCTGGCCCGACTCGCGCTGGAGGCGCACGCCGTGCCGGAGTTGGAGCCTTACCAGTCGGTGACGCCCGAGGTCCGGCTGGGCGCCAGCCGGCTCGACTTCCGGCTGGACCATCCCGGCGGCGTTACCTGGGTCGAGGTGAAGAGCTGCACCCTGGTCGAGTCCGGTCACGGCCGGTTCCCCGATGCGCCCACCGAGCGTGGCCGACGGCACCTGGGCGAGCTGACCCAGGTGACCGAAACGGGCGTGGGCGCGGCGGTGCTGTTTCTCATTCAGCGGCCCGACGCCCGGTCCATCGGGCCGAACGACGAGACCGATCCGCGGTTCGGCGCCGCGCTGCGCGCGGCGGCGGCGGCCGGAGTCCGGCTCTTGGCGTACCGCTCCCGCTGGACCGAAGCCGGTCTGGAACTCCTCGACGCCGTGCCTGTCTGTTTGGGCTGATGAGCATGCAGTGGCCCGGCCGCGTCTTCCTGGTGACCTTCGCGGCGGTGGTAACCTGGCGTTTGGAGCATCGGCCGGTGCCGCTGGCGGCCATCGCGGTGGTGGCCGTGGGCTGGTCTCTGGAGGCGGCGCTGGTGCGCCGGTTCAAGCTGGCCGCCGGCCCGCGGCACGAAGAGTTGCTGGCCGCCCAGCCGCGGCGCGACGAGCTGGCCAGCTTCGAGGCGGCGCGCTCGCTCCCCTGGGTGATGGCCAGCCTGGCGGTGATGGCCTGGGGCGCGGTGCGGATGTGGCCCGAGCTGGTCCGCCCGCAGACGGCGTTGTGCCTGATGGCCCTCAGCCACGGCACCGCCTTCGCCGTGGTCCGGGACCTGACCTGGACCGAGGCGGCCCTGGCCACCTCCAGGATGTGGCGCGGATTCGTCTCGCCGGCTGCCCTGGGCAAACTGGTCGCCGCGGCCACGGTGGTGCTGCCGAAGCGGGGCAGCCTGACCATCGGCCGGCCGCAGGTGGACCAGGTCGAATCGTTCCGCGACGATCTGCCCGCCGACGAGGTCCTGCGCCTGGCGGCGGCCCTGCTGCGCGACGAGTCCTCGCCGCTCAGCCGCGCCTTGCAGCAGGCGGCGCGGCAGGGGCGGCTGGCGCTGCCCTCGGTGGCCGACGCGGTGGTGCTCCCCGGACTCGGTTGGTCGGGCACCCTCGACGGCGCGGTCTGCGCCGTGGGCGGGCGGGCGCTGGCCGAGCATCTCGGCGTCGCGCTGCCCGAACTGGGCGACGAACTGGTCCAGCGCCAGGTGCAGGGCGGTACCATGCTGCTGGTTTTCCGCGGCGAGCAGGCCCTCGGACTGGTCGCCATCCACGATCCGCTGCGGCCCGAGGCGCCGCGGCTGATGGCCGATCTCCGCCGTGGCGGGGTGCGGCGGCTGGTGGTCCTCAGCGACGACGACCCCGAGGCCGCCGAGCAGATCGCCGCGCGGTTCGAGATCGACCAGGTGGTGCCGCTGGTCGCCGACGAGCAGGCCGCGGCGGCGCTGGCGTCCTGGCGGGAGCAGGGCCCGGTGGCGGTCTGTGCCCCGGCCGGGTCGGCGGCCTTGGCCGCGGCCGATCTCCCTATCCCGCTCCACCGGCCCGACGACCCGCCGCCCGAGGACGCGGAGCTGGCCATGGTCGGCGAGGATCCGGCCCGGCTGCCGGCCGCCTGGCTGGCCGCCGCAGCGGCGCGGCGGCGCGACCGCAAGGCCACCCGGAGCCTGCTGTTGCTGCTCCTGGCGCCCATCATCGCCGCCGCGGCCGGAGTGCCCTTGCCGGTGGTCGTGGCGCTCGACGAGTTGCTGATCTGCGGCGTCCTCGACGGCTTCGTCCGCCGCGCCGAGATGCCCTTGCCCAGGCTGAGCTGACCGGCCGCGCCGTGCTACTGCCTACTGCCTACTGCCTACTGCCTACTGCCTACTGCCTACTGCCTCGTTGATCACCTCAAGGCAGCGCAGCGTGCCGTCCTCGGCATCGGCCGGCTCTTCGTATTCGATGGTCCAGTAGCCGTCGTACCCGTCGGCGAGCAGCTCCCGGACCACCGGGCCCCAGTCGCTCAAGCCGTTCTTCAGGTCGGTGTAGTGCAGCTCGCCGTCGACCACGCGGACGTCTTTCCAATGGGTGTAGCCGATCTTCTGGCGCAACACGCGGTAGGCGCCGAGCGGGTCCTCGCGGGAATGGGCGAAGTTGCCGCCGTCGTAGTTGGCCAGGACGTGCGGGTGGTCGCAGCCGTCCAGCAGCCGTAGCACCTGCGCGCCGGTGGCGGTCGGCCCGCCGTGGTTCTCCAGGGCGACGAGCACATCGGTCCCTTCGGCGTGCTGCCCGCACGCGCGCAGCGCCGCCGAGCACTGCTCATACTTGGCCGAGGTCAGCGTCTCGAACTTGTCCCAGCCGGCGAACACCCGGACCACCGACACGCCGCCCTCGGCGGCGGCGTCGATGGTGCGCTTGATCAGGTCCACGCCGGCTTGCCTGGCCGCGGCGTCGTCGGTGGTGAAGTTGTTGCTGGCGCACCAGGCGACCACCTTCACCTCGGCCGCCGCCGCGGCGTCCTGCATCCGTTTCAGCTCGTCGGGTCCGGGCACCTGCGGCAGGTGATCGATGGCCGCGTGCGAGGTGCAGTTCAGCTCGACGTACTTCATCCCCATCCGGCGGGTGGCCTGGCACAGCTCCTCGAGCGAGTACTCGCGGAAGCCCCACGCGCCGCAGCACAGCTTCAGTTCTGGCATGTCTTGCTCCTACAGGTTGTCCACCGTCACGGCCCGCGGGACCAACAGCCGGAACGCCTCGGCGTACTGGGTCCCCGACTCCAGCCCGCGAGCGCGCATCACCGCGGTGCAGGTCGAGGTCCACCACTTGCGCGGCCCCTCGTCGAAGTCGCTCAGGTCGTTCAGCGCCGCCATCTTCCGGTCGTAGGCGTCCTGCGGCACGGCCACGTAGACATCGGGGCAGAAGCCCTTGGTGCAGCCGGGGATCTCGCCCTGGTAGACGGCGCAGCGGTGCTCGGAGACCAGGATGCCGCCGATCGCGGCGCGGTGGAAGGCGACGTGATCGGCCAGCACGTCGGTCCCCCACAAGGTGAAGATGCGGTCCGGCTTGTACGCCGCCACCAGCGCCGCGACCCGCGCGCGCAACTCGTCCTCGCGGTCGTGCAACTGGTTCCACAGCAAGTCCCAGACCTCGTAGTCCTCCACGCCCAGGGTGGCCATGCTGGGGGCCATCGACGGCTCGTGGAAGCAGGAGGTCGAGATGCACTTCAGGTCGTGGCCGGCGGCCAGCATCTGCGCCGCCACCCCGCCCCAGACCTGTTGATTGTCGTCCACGTGTGGGAACAGTCCCAGGATTCTCATCGCTCTCCGTCCTTGACGCTCACCCCTCGGCTCGCAACTGGTCCAGCACCGCCTCGACGTGCGCCCGGGAACGCTTCAGGCAGACGTCCTTGCCGCCCACGGCGGCGCCTTCGAGAATGATCGGCCCGTCGTACCCGGCGGCGACGATCGGCTTGAGGTACGTCCCGAAATCGACCACGCCGTCACCCGGATAGGGCCGCTCGGGCTCGGCCGGCGGCGCCTGGTAGTCGGACACGTGGACGTGCCCGCAAACGTCCCAGACCGCCTCGGTGTCGCCCGCCAGGTCCTCACCGTTGGCGGCCATGTGGTAGCTGTCGACCATCATCTTCACGCTCGGGCGGCCGAACTCGCGGACGAACTCGGCCGCCTCCCGAACCGTCGCCAGCACCGGGCGGTACTTGCGCACGATGGCCTCGATCAGGATGGTCACCCCCTCCGACTCGGCCGTGTCGGCGAGCTGGGCCAAGGTGTCGACCATCAGCTCGCGGCAGACCGCCGGCTCCGGGGTCGGGTGCTCCGGCAGGTGATCGACGAAGATGTACCGGTTGCAGCCGGTCTCGGCGGCCAGCTTCAGGTAGGTCTGATGAACCGTGATCTGCTCGGCCCGGCGCACTTCGTCGGTGCTGATCCCGGCGCCCAACCAGACCCCGGTGACACAACTGATGGTCACGCCGTGGCGGGTGCAGGCGGTGACGTAGGCCACCGGGTTCTTGCGGACCAACGGTCCCATGGCCTCGACCGCGGTGAACCCGAGCCGCTCGGCATGCGCCATCTTGCTCTCGGCGTCGCCGCCGTCGAGCACGAAATCGAACACTCCCAGCGCGTTCATCGGCTGCCCTTCCACTTCGGGAGCGTGCCCCCACAGGCGACTTGCGCGCACGGCGGCGGAATCCTGCCGGGGAACCGAGTCGGCGTAGGTCGGCCGTTTGCGGCGGCGAACCATCACCCGGCGCCGGCTAGTCCGCCGGCGGCGCGGAGAGGGCGATGGCCGAGCTGATCTGGGGCAACCTGCTCCATCTGAGCTGCAACATGTGGGAGGACCGGATCGCGCCGGAGATTCCGGAGCGCGGATACCGGCCGTACCTGCGCTGTGATGAGCCGTTATGGGACGAGTTGGTCGAGCGCATGGGCGCCGCCGGCCTGAATATGCTGGTGATCGACCTCGGCGACGGCGTGCTCTGGGAGAGCCACCCGGAGATCGCCGTCGAGGGGGCCTGGTCGACGGACAAGCTGCGCGACAAGCTGACTGCGGCGCGACAGGCCGGGCTGGAGGTGATCCCCAAGCTCAACTTCGCCACCACCCACGACGCCTGGCTGGGTGACTACTCGCGCTGCGTCTCGACCGAGCCCTACTACCGCGTCTGCGCCGAGCTGATCGCCGAGGTCTGCGCGTTGTTCGACCAGCCGCGCTTCTTCCACCTCGGCATGGACGAAGAGGGGTACGCCTGCCAGCGGTACTACGAGTACGTGGTCATCCGGCAGCTCGAGCTCTGGTGGCACGACCTGGAGTTCCTGATCGACGAGGTCGAGCGCGGCCGGTCGCGCGCCTGGGTCTGGTCCGACGATATCTGGCACCACCCCGATGCGTTCCGGGAGCGGATGCCCAAGTCGGTGGTCCAGAGCAACTGGTACTACGGCACGCGGTTCGACCGGGAAGTCGCCGCCGCCCAGGCCTACGTCGATCTGGAGCAGCACGGCTACCAGCAGATCCCCACCGGCAGCAACTGGAGCAACGACGAGAACTTCGGCCTGACGGTCACGTGGTGCCGCGAGCACCTCGCGCCCGAGCGGCTGTTGGGCTTCCTGACCGCGCCGTGGCGGTTCACCCTGCCCGAGCACCGGCAGCACCACCTCAACGCCATCGATCAGGTGGTCGCGGCCATGGAGGGGTGACGGGCCGCTGGTAGAATCGGTGCAACACGGGCCGGTGGCCTCGGCGTGGTCCGGCGCGCACGGCATAGGTCCCATACGACCCATAGGACCTATTCCGTGGCCGCGGATGCCGCCGCCTGTGCCCATCAGGAGCAACCCATGTGCGCGTTCAAGCTTGACGTCAGACCTGCTGACCAGTGCCGGTACGACATCCTCTCGCTGGGCGAGATCATGCTCCGGCTGGATCCCGGCGAGGGCCGGATTCACACCACCCGCGAGTTCCGGGTGTGGGAAGGTGGCGGCGAGTACAACGTCGCCCGCGGCCTGCGCCGCTGTTTCGGGCTCCGCGCCGCGGTGGCCACGGCCTTCGCCGACAATCCCGTCGGTCGGCTGGTCGAGGACTTCATCCTGCAGGGCGGGGTCGACACCAGCCTGATCCGCTGGGTGCCCTACGACGGCATCGGCCGCACCGTGCGCAACGGGCTCAACTTCACCGAGCGCGGGTTCGGCGTCCGTGGCGCCGTCGGCTGCTCCGACCGCGGCTTGACCGCCGCCTCGCAGCTCAAGCCGGGCGACTTCGACTGGGAGCACATCTTCGGCGAGCTGGGCGTGCGCTGGATGCACACCGGCGGGATCTTCGCCGCCCTGTCCGAGACCACCCCGGCGGTGGTCGAGGAGGCCATGACCGCGGCCCAGCGGCACGGCACCATCGTCTCCTACGACCTCAACTACCGCGCCTCGCTATGGAAGGGCATCGGCGGGCAGGCCAAGGCGCAGGAGGTCAACCGCAAGCTGGCCGCCATGGTCGACGTGATGATCGGCAACGAGGAAGACTTCACCGCCTCCCTGGGCTTCGAGGTCGAGGGCGTCGACGCCAACCTGACCGAGCTGGAGACGGACAGTTTCAAGAAGATGATCGGCCGGGCGACGGCGGCCTACCCGAACTTCAAGGTCGCGGCGACCACCCTTCGCGCCGTCCGGACCGCGACGGTCAACGACTGGGGCGCCATCTGCTGGGCCGGCGGCGAGTTCCACGAGGCCATCCACCGCCCGAACCTGGAAATCCTGGACCGCGTCGGCGGCGGCGACAGCTTCGCCTCCGGGCTGATCTACGGCCTGATGGTCAAGGCCGATCCGGCTCTGGCGGTCGACTACGGCGCGGCCCACGGCGCCCTGGCCATGACCACTCCGGGCGACACCACCATGGCCACCCTGGCCGAGGTTGAAAAGCTCATGGCCGGCCGCGGCGCGCGGGTCGATCGCTAATACGGGGACGGAGCCGTGATTCGGTTTACGTTACCCTGCCGGGCCGAGTAGCGGTCGCGAACGCGCGCCGGCCGGGACAGAGGCGGGCTGGCGGCAGCCGAACCGCCGCACACCGGAAGACGGACGGAGGAGCTCGGCACGGCGCGAAGAGCCTGGACTCGACCGCCGGCGCAGGCTGTCGAATGATCATGTCGAGCGGAGGGTCAGCCGCCGTGCAGATGACCTTGAACTACGGGCAGCCGTACCTCAACCGGGGACTGTTCGCCGACCACTTCCTGGAGCACCGGCTGCCCGAGTTGGCGTCGTGGCAGCGGACGGACGGGCTCGAGGACGCCTTCAGCGCCGTCGGCGAGCTGTACCAGCAGCGCGCCGCCACGCTCAGCCAGACCACCAACGAAGCGCAGACCGAACGCGACCTGGTTCGCCCGGTGCTCGATCTGCTGTGGCGCGAGACTGCCGCCGGCGACTGCTACCAGGTGCAGGTCTCGTTGCCCAACCTCGGCGCGTCGACTCGCCAGCCCGACTATGCCCTGTTCCGGTCCGCGGCCGAGCGCCACGCCGCCGAGGAGCACAAGGGCACGCTCGACTACTGGACCAACGTGGCCTGCGTCGGCGACGCCAAACGGTGGTCGTCCTCGCTCGACCAACAGCGCGGCGAGGAGAACCCCTCGGCGCAGCTCACCAACTACCTGTACCGCTCCAAGGTCCGTTGGGGCATTCTGACCAACGGCCGGCAGTGGCGGCTCTACGAACAGGAGAAGTCCCGGGCCGGCGGCGTCTATTTCGAGGTCGACCTGGTCCAGCTCCTGGCCGGCGGCAATCTCGACGACTTCCGCTGGTTCTACCACTTCTTCCGGCGCGGCGCACTCTTGCCGGACCAGACCGGGAAGTCGTTCCTGGAGCAAGTGCTCGAAGGCAGCGTGACCTACGCCGCCGAGGTCGGGGACCGGCTCAAGGAAAGCGTCTACGACGCCCTCCGGCTGCTGATTGGTGGGTTCCTCGACCACCCCGGCAACAAGCTGGACCGCCACGATCCCGAGACCTTGCGCCGGGTCCACGACAACGCGCTGATCGTGCTCTACCGGCTGCTCTTCCTGTTCTACGCCGAGGACCGGAAGCTGCTGCCGTACGAACGGGAACCCTACGCCGACGTGAGCCTCTACGGGCTGCACCGGGCGGTCAATGGCCGACTGCGCGGCGGCCGCGGGTACACGCCGGCGACCCAGCAGATCTGGGCACGGCTGATGGACCTGTTCAAGTTGATCGATCAGGGCTATGCCGACGGCGGCATCCCCGAATACAACGGGGGCCTGTTCGATCCGGACAAGCATCCTCACGTGGCCTACGCGCCGCGGGACGGACAGCGGCGCTGGTCAGTCAGCGACGACTCCCTGGCCCAAGTCATCGATCTGCTGGCCTACGACCGCGAGTCCGGCGCGACGGTCGGCCACAGCGACATCGACTACGCCACGCTGGCGGTGCAGCATTTGGGCAGCATCTACGAGGGCCTGCTCGAGCTCCAGCCGTGTCTGGCCGGGGAGCCCTTGGTGGAGGTGGTCCGCGGCAACAACGCCACCTTCGAGCCGGCGGCCAAGGTCGCCACGCCCACTGCCCAGGCCCGGCGCATCCCCACCGACGGGGTCTATCTCGCCACCGACCGCGGCGAGCGGAAGGCCAGCGGCAGTTACTACACGCCGAAGTACATCGTCGACTACATCGTCGAGCACACCATCGACCCGCTGGTCGTCGAGGCGGCCGGGAAGGTGGCCGCCCTCCGGCCCGAAGTCGAGCAGAGGGCGGTCGAGCTGGAGCAGAAGCGCCGCTCCATCCCCGAGTTCGATCCGGCGACGCGGCGGCAGCTCGCGGTTCAGATCGAGGCCCAGCGAGCGCGGCTCCTGGAGCCGTACCTGTCACTGAAGGTGCTCGACCCGGCGATGGGCAGCGGGCATTTCCTGGTCGGCGCGGCGGACTTTCTCAGTCTGGCGATGGCCACGGATCCGAACCTGCCGGCCCTGGCGGCAATGGGCGACGAGGACCCGCAGATCTTCTTCAAGCGGATGGTCGTCGAGCGCTGCCTCTACGGCGTGGACCTCAACCCGCTGGCGGTCGAGTTGGCCAAGCTGAGCCTGTGGCTGCACACCGTCAGCAGCGACAAAGCGCTGTCGTTCCTCGACCACCACCTCCGCTGCGGCAACTCGCTGATCGGCGCGCGGCTGATGGAGGACCTGTCGACCGAGCCGCCGCGGCTGAAGGGCGGGAAGGTGGTTCGGGACAACCGCGACCAGATGACCTTCGCCTTCACCGAGACGCTGCGGGGCAAGCACCTGAGCTACTTCCTGGACACCTTCCGCCAGATCGCCGAGGCGCCGGCGGGTGACGCCCGCGCTGAGCGGGCCAAAGCCAAGTGGTACGACGAGATGGACCGGAAGCGTGACCGGTTCCGGCGGGCGGCCGACTTGTGGCTGGCGCCGTACTTCGGGGTGGAGGTGACACCGGAGGAGTATGGGCGGGCGGTGGAAGCCCTCGCCGGAACGACTCTGGAGAGGGATGGAGTCGAGGTCGACCCGTTCGCCAACTTGATCGACGAGGCGTGGTTCACGGCGGCCCACAAGGTCGGCACGGAGAAGTGCTTCTTCCACTGGGAGTTGGAGTTCCCCGAGGCCTTTCTCGGCCCCAACGGCCCGCTTCCCGAGGCGGAGCGGGGGTTCGACGCAGTGATTGGCAATCCGCCGTACGTTCACATCCGCACCGGGCAGATCCCAGCCGCTGATGCCGCCGCGCTCAAGAACCGTTTCCGAAGCGCGCATGGACAGTGGGATCTGTTCGCCCTGATGACCGAACGCGCCCTCGGGTCGCTGCGGGCCGCCGGCCGGTGGGGTTTCATCATGCCGCGGCGCGGATTGGCCAACGAGAACTTCGAACCGCTACGACGTCTCCTGACCGTAGAGAACAGCCTCGAGGCGGTGGCCGACGCGGGACGTGTGTTTGACGACGCCGCAGTCGAGTGCGTGATCGCGATCGCGAGGAGGGACCCGCCGACTGATGCTGATGCCGTGCGGTTTGACGACGCAGCGAACGGTCGGTCAGTTGGCGAACTGCCGCTGACCGCGTTGGCCTCGCTGCCTTTCAGAATCGTTCCGACCAGCGCCGGAGCCGGCGAGGTCGCTCTAGCGGCCAGGTTGACACAACTGGGTACGCCGCTAGGGGGCCTCGTTTCCATCGTCCGCGGCATCGAGAGCGGCCTCAACGATGAACGGATCGGGCAAACCGGCTTAGGAAGGCCGCTGGTAACCGGCGACGACGTTCAGCGACACAGCCTGGGGTATTCCGGGTGGAACGTAAGGCCGGACGACAGCAATCCAGCGAAGTACAAGACACCGGCGGTGTACGAGCCGCCCAAACTGCTGATACGGTTCGTGGCCCCTGGGCTCATCGCCGCCTGCGACACCGTCGGGTACTACAACACCAATTCCCTGTACAACGTGCATAGCCAACTGGACCCGTTCTGCCTTTGCGCGCTCCTCAATTCGGCGCTCCTGAACTGGTGGTTCCGACTGGCCTTTCAGGCGGACGAGGACCTGTTCCCTCACGTTCAGAAGTCGCAGCTCGGCCACATTCCGGTTTGCCTGGAACGCACCGGTGCTGGAGACGACCGGCCCCTGCCCGAGCCAAATGGCGCGCTGCAACGCCTCGTTGCGGCGGCAATTGCCGAACTGACTGAAGGGGTATGACGATGGCGCAGGTCGAGATGGTGCTCAGCTTCTGGCTCGGACCACACGATGTCGCCGTGCTGCGCGGCGAGCAGACAAGCGGCACGCGCGAAGTGCGGTTTGGCCACGTGGGACCTTTGCTCCGGCAGTTCCTCTACGGCGTGCCAAAGAGCGGAGCGGAGTGGAAGCTGCCTATCTCACCCTTCGAGGAGAAGGGGATCCCGGCTTACGAGTTGCGGGTCAAGTGCAATCCCCCGAGCCAGGAACGTCACGGGGAATGCACGCTCCCTGCCCAGGCGGCCAATTCGCGGTCACCTTACCCCCTGTGGAAGGATTCCGTCGTGCCGTTTGCCGGCGAGCAGCCAAGTCAGGCCATCGCCATAGTCCGAGACGAGGAAGATTGCTTCCACTTGCGGCTCGTCGGCGACGCGGACCTGAGCACCTTGCCAGGCGTGCTGCAGAGCGACCTGGAGGAGAGAGACGAGGTGGGGCGCCTGACGTTCCCGCCTTCCGGAGAGTCCTGGACGGTCGCCCAGGCGCCGGCGACCAGCGGTGGCGTGGTCACCTCCGAGGTCGAGTCGGCGTCGCATTGGCTGGATCGTCTCAAGGCGCTTAGGGGTTCGATTGGGGCGTGTGAGTCAGTCGCCCGCCGGCCGCACCGCAGTCGCAAGCTCGTGACGGCTCTCAAGCAGGGCTACGACTGGCGTTGTCAGTTGTGCGATCCGGACTCACCCGACTGCCCGCGGATCCCGATGCGCTCCAACCGGTACTACGTGGAGGTTCACCACATCGAGGGTCTCGCCGAGACGAGAAACGCCGATCCGGCCAACCAGGATGCCGGGCAGTACATACTGGACACCTTCGAGAACGTGGTCGTTGTCTGCGCGTATCACCATCGGTTGTTACACCACTACCGGTCGCCGATCCGGTTCGACGGCGGTAGCAGGGAGTTCCGCGCCGAGGATGGCTCAGTCGCCCTGCCGCTGCTGCTGAACAAGCATAGCTGAGCCGTGAGGCCGCGCCATGACCGCCGTTGACGAACTGCGCCAGTGGGTAGCGGAGGCTGTAGCTGCCGACAGGCAGGCGGCCGTCCACGGTCTGCTGGCCGACCTGTCGAGGGATCTCCACCGCGCACATGCAAGCTGCCGGGACGAGGTCTCCGGCTTCCTTACCTGGCTCGAAGGCCACATGGGCGCCAAGGTGGACGAGCTATCCAACAAGACCAAGCTCCGCGCGTACCACGAGCATGACTACGAGACCATCCATGGCGTCCTCAAGGCCAACCGGCGCAAGCTCGCCGTCGACCCGCTGGCTCGCGCCTTCACCGAGCACCTGCGCGCCGAGTACGACCGCAGCGTCGCCAAGCTTCACCCGCTGCTGGCCAGGATCGAGGCCACCGACCGGCTCATCGACCAGATCGTCTACCAGCTCTACGGCTTGACCGACGAAGAGATCGCGCTGGTGGAGGGCGAATCGTCGCCGGCCGCACCGCGCGAGGCAAACGGAACGTAGCGCACCGCAAGGACATCGTACCGGGCGGTCGCGGCGCGTCAATTCCCGGCTCGGCGCGGAGGGGCCGCTCCGTCAGCTCCAGCGCTCCGGAGCCGGTGGTCCAGCGAGCGGCCGGGGTTGTCGGTTGGCGGGGGGCGATGCTATACTCTGCCTCCCAAACCGCCGCCCTGGGAGGCCATGAAGAGGACCGCCGTCACCGAGCCCGTCCTGGCCAGGCTCCTGGACCGTCCGGAGCCCCTGTCTCCCGAGGCGCCGCTGACTATCGCCTCGGCGCGGCTCCGCGGCAGCGACCTGCCCGGTTTGCCGGTGGTGCAGGAAGGCCGGCTGGTCGGGCTGATCGGCGAGCAGGCAGTGCTGGGCGCGGTGTCCGCGGCCGGCGAGCCGCCGACCTGCCGGGACTGGATCCAGCCCGCCACCGCCGTGCCCGTGACCACCCCGCCCGAGGAAGCCGTGTGGCTGCTCAGCCGCGATGAGGTGGACCTGCTGGTGGTGTTGGACCTGGACGGCCGGTACCTGGGTGTGGTCACGCGCCGGCGGATGATCGACGCGGTCGAGGAGGGCCGCCGGCCGCGGGTGGTGGGCGGCCTGGCGACGCCGCTCGGCGTACACCTGACCAGCGTCCACCACCGCGGCGGGGTGGGCGACGTGTCGTTGATGCTCACCGGCCTCTACTTCCACGTCCTGCTGCTGGCGGCCAGCGGCCTGGTGGTGGCGGTCCGGGCGCTGTTCGGCGCCGACCCGGTGCTGGCCGTGCTGCAGCAGATGTCGCCCACGCTGCTGGCCATCGGCGCCGTGCCGGAGCCGTCGCCGGGAGTCTACCTGGCGGTCACCGCGGTGTTCCTGACGCTGCTCAGGCTGTCCCCCCTGGCGGGGTACCACAGCGGCGAGCACCAGACGGTCCACGCCCTGGAGCGCGGCCTGCCGCTGGAGTACGAAGCGGTGCGCACCATGCCCCGGCCGCATCCCCGCTGCGGGACCAACCTGGTGGTGCTGCTGACGCTACTGATGGCCCTGTTCGGGGCGATCCGCGGCGGGCAGGGCGTGGTGGTCTGGCTGCCGCTGGTCATGGCGTTGCTGGCCTGGCGCGCGGTGGGCCGGCTGGTGCAGGCTTGGTTCACCACCCGGCCGGCCAGCCGGCGGCAGATCGAGTCGGGCATCCGCGCGGCCAAGATGTTGCTCGCCCGTCATCAACGGCAGCCACAGCGGAGGGCCAACGCGCTGGCGCGAATCTGGAATCGCGGCATTCTACAGGTAGGGCTGGGCGTAACCCTGGCGTTCTACGCCTGGCGCGGGCTGGTCGGACTGGCGGCGTGGATGGCGATGCGTGGTTGAGGCATGAAGAACATCATCGAGCAGGCGCTGCGCGTGGCGTTGGCGGGGCTGGAGCAGGAGCACACGGAGTTCGACGCCGAGCGGGTCGAGATCCAGGTCGCGCCCTCGGCGCGGAAGGAGCACGGCGATTACGCCAGCAACGTGGCCATGGTGGTCGGCGGGCTGCTGGAGATCCGCGACCGCCGAGGGCTGGCCGAGATGCTGGCCGCCGGGCTGCGCTTCCCCGAGGGGACCATCGAGCGGGTCGAGGTGGCCGGGCCGGGGTTCCTCAACTTCTTCGTCGACGATGCCTGGTACCAGCACCTGGTGGCCAGGATCACCGTCGCCGACGCGGACTACGGCCGGCTGGACATCGGCCGCGGCCGGACCGTGCTGGTTGAATTCGTGAGCGCCAATCCGACCGGTCCGCTGACCGTCGGCCACGGGCGCAACGCCATCTTGGGCGACGTGTTGGCCAGGCTGTACGAGGCGGCCGGGCATACGGTCACGCGCGAGTACTACTTCAACAACGGCGGCCGGCAGATGCGGGTGCTGGGCGAAAGCGTCCGGGCCCGGTACCGCGAGTTGCTGGGCCTGTCGGCCGAGTTGCCCGAGGATGGGTACCAGGGCGAGTACGTGGTGGACATCGCCACCCGGCTGCGGGCCGAGCTGGGCGACGGGCTGGCCGAGGCCGGGCTGGACACCTTCCGGCTGTTCGCCGAGCAGGTCATGTTCGAGGACATCCGCGGCACCTGCGAGCGGCTGCAGATCACCTTCGACCAGTTCTACAACGAGTACGAGCTGTACACCAACGGGGCTATCGACCAGGTGGTTGAGGAACTGCGGCGGCGCGGCCTGGCCTACGACCAGGACGGCGCGGTGTGGTTCCGGGCAACCGCCTGCGGGCTGGACAAGGACCCGGTGATCATCAAGTCGTCGGGCGAGCCGACGTATCGGCTGCCGGACATCGCCTACCACCGCGACAAGCTCCGCCGCGGGTACGACCACATCGTCGACATCTTCGGCGCCGACCACATCGACACCTGCCAGGAGGTGCTGGCGGCGCTGCGCGCGCTGGGGCACCGGACCGAGTCCATTCACGTGGTGCTGTACCAGTTCGTGACGCTCCAGCGCGGCGGGCAGCAGGTCAAGATGTCGACCCGCAAGGCGACCTTCACCACTCTCGACGAGTTGATCGACGAGGTCGGCGAGGACGCGGTGCGCTACTTCTTCGCGATGCGCTCGCCGCACAGCCACATGGAGTTCGACCTGGATCTGGCCAAGCGCCAGGCCAACGACAATCCGATGTACTATGTGCAGTACGCGCATGCGCGGATCTGCAGCCTGTTGGGCAAGCCCGAGGCGGCCGACCTGGCGCGTGAGCCGCTCGCTCTGGCGGCGCTCGAGCACGAGGCCGAGCGGGCGCTGATCACGCAGCTCGCGCTGCTGCCCGACGCGCTGCAGCGGGCGCTGGCCGAGCATGAACCGCACCGGCTGACGAGCTACGCGGAAGACGTGGCGACGGCCTTCCACGGCTTCTACGACCGCTGCCCGGTGCTGGCCGCCGAGACCCCGCGCGTGGGCCGCGCGCGGCTGGAGTTGGCGGCGGCGGCGCGGATCGTCTTGCGCAATGTCCTGGCGATGATTGGGGTGGCCGCCCCGGAAAGCATGTAGGCGTCATGGTCCAGATCGCACCGTCCATCATTTGCGCGGATTTCAGCCGGTTGGCCGAGGAGGTCGCGGCGCTCGAGGCGGCCGGCGCCGATCTGCTCCACTTCGACGTCATGGACGGCCACTTCGTGCCGAACATCACCCTCGGCGTGCTGGTGGTCGAGTCATTGCGCGAGCACACCGAGCTGCCGTTCGAGACCCACCTCATGGTTCGCGAGCCGGATCCGCTGATCGAGCAATTCATCATTTCCGGCAGCTCCCGGGTGATCGTCCACGCCGAGGCCTGCACCCATCTGCTGCGCACGCTGCAACTGATCCAGAGCTTCGAGACCGTCGAGACCGGCGTGGCCATCAACCCGGCGACGCCCATCCAGGCCGTCGAGCCGGTCCTGGAGTACATCGACCAGGTCACCGTCATGACCGTCAACCCGGGCTTCGCCGGGCAGCCGTTCATCCCCGGCATGCTGCGCAAGATCGAGCAGCTCCGGCTGTTGATCGACGCGCGCGGGGTGGGCACGCAGATCGAGATGGACGGCGGGCTGAGTCCGGACAACATCGCCGAGCTGGTCGAGGCCGGCTGCTCGGTGGTGGTCGGCGGCGGGTCGAGCGTGTTCGTCAACGGCAAGAACTACGGCGAGGCCATCGCCGAGCTACGGAGGCTGGCATCATGAGATGGGCTGAGTCCGAGTCAGGGGTCCTGGATCCCGAGGCGCAGCGCTGGCATCTGCGCTTCGAGCTGGAATCCCTAAGCTTCGACGATGTGCTGCTGGTGCCCGGCTACGCCCAGGTGATGCCCGACGAGGTGGACGTCTCGACCCAGGTGACGCGCGGCGTGCGGCTGAGCATCCCCATCCTCAGCTCCGCCATGGACACCGTGACCGAGGCGCGGCTGGCCATCGCCCTGGCCCAGGAAGGCGGGATGGGCGTCATCCACCGGAACATGACGCCGGCCGAGCAGGCCGAGGAGGTGGACAAGGTCAAGCGCTCGGAGAGCGGGATGATCGTCGATCCCATCACCCTCGGGCCGGACGCCAAGGTGGCCGACGCCTTGGAGCTGATGGCCCGCTTTCGGATTTCCGGCGTGCCGGTGACGGCACCGGACGGGAAGCTGATGGGGATCCTCACCAACCGCGACCTGCGCTTCGTGCGGGACATCGGGCAGCCGGTCAGCGCCTACATGACCTCGGGCGAACTGATCACCGTGCCGGTCGGCACGACGCTCGAACAGGCCCAGGAGCTGCTCCACTACCACCGCATCGAGAAGCTGCTGGTGGTCGATGAGCAGTACCACCTGCGCGGGCTGATCACGGTCAAGGACATCCAGAAGGTGATCGAGTTCCCCAACGCCTGCAAGGACGACCTCGGCCGGCTGCGCTGCGGCGCGGCGATCGGCACCGGCGCGGGCGGGCTGGAACGGGCCGAGAAGCTGCTCGAGGCCGCCGCCGACGTGCTCTTCATCGATACCGCGCACGGGTACAGCAAGCCGGTGATCGAGACCTTGACGGAGATCAAGCGGCGGTTCGGCGACCAGGTCCAGGTGGTCGCCGGCAACGTGGCCACCGCCGACGGGACCAAGGCCCTGATCGACGCCGGCGCGGACGGGGTCAAGATCGGCATGGGCCCGGGCTCGATCTGCACCACGCGGGTCATCTCCGGCGCCGGCATGGCGCAGATCACGGCCATCGCCGACTGCGCCGAGGCCGCCGAACCCAGCGGCGTGCCGCTGATCGGTGACGGCGGGATCAAGTACACCGGCGACTGCACCAAGGCCCTGGCCGCCGGGGCCAACGCGGTGATGATCGGCGGGTTGTTCGCCGGCTGCGAGGAGAGTCCGGGCGAGACCGTGCTGTTCGAGGGCCGGACCTACAAGGAGTACCGCGGGATGGGCTCGCTGGCGGCGATGAAGGCGGGCAGCGACCGCTACCCGAAAACCGGCGACAGCGGATATGTCCCGGAAGGGATCGAGGGCCGGGTGCCGTACAAGGGACCGCTGGCGACGTTGGTGTTCCACCTGGTGGGCGGCATCCGGGCGGGGATGGGCTACTGCGGGGTGGACACCATCGACAAGTTGCGGACCGAGACCCGGTTCGCCCGGATCACGGCGGCCGGTCAGCGCGAGAGCCATCCGCACGATGTGGTCATCACGCGGGAGGCGCCGAACTACCAGATCCGGTAACGGCCGGGACGCTTAAGAGGTGGTGAGCGAGATGGCGAAGATCATCGAAGTCGAAGGGGTCAAGCTCGACGAGCGCAAGCTGATGCAGGTGCGGATTCCGCCCGACAAAGGCGAGGGCGAGATGCGGCTGATCCTGCCCAGCACCTCGTGGAACACCTCCGGCAAGTTCCTCATGCACTCCCTCACCACCGGCCGGGTGGTGACCGTCGAAAACATCGTCGAGCTGCTGCGCGAGCACGGCCTGCTGGACGACTGCCTGGTCAAGGACGCCTAGCGCGCTCGACCGACCGGCACATCAGCCAGGCATCCTCGCCGCCCAGGTAGTAGCCGATCAGGCGCTCGACCTTCCGGAAGCCGAGGCTGTCGTACAACTCCTGCGCGGCGGCGTTGTCCACCGCCACCTGCAGGTAGACATCGGCGCTGCACACCCGTCTGAGAAACGCCGCCGCCTCGCGCAGCAGGCGGGTGGCCACCCGCCGCCGGCGCCACGGCTCCAGCACCGCCAGGGAGATGATCTCCCCCCGGCGGCCGGTGACGTGCTCGGTCACCGTCGCCACCACGTAGCCGATGATCCCGCCCGGCACGGTGGCCACCCGGATGCAGCTCACCGGCGAAAGCTGGTACCCGACGAAGCGCCAGAAGGGGTAGGGGTAGGGGAAGCACGCCCGGTGGACGCGGTAGACCGCCGCCAACTCGCGCCACCGGCAGCGGTGGGTCTCCAGCGCCCGCTCCGGCGCCGCCACGACGACCCGACTGGCGCCCCGCGCGGTCACCGGGCGTACCGCGCGGTCGGGTCGGTCCGCATGATCACGCCCCGACCAGCTTGTAGCCGACGCTGTGAACGGTTTGCAGCCGCTTCGGATGCCTGGGATCGTCCTCGATCTTGAGCCGCAGGCGGCGCACGTGGACGTCGATCCCGCGCGGCTGGATGAGCTCCTTCTCGCCCCACACAAATTCGAGCAACTGCTCGCGGGAGAGCACCCTGCCGGGCCGTTGCGCCAGGGCGTAGAGCAGCTCGAACTCGAGCCGCGTGCAATCCACCGACTCGCCGCGGAGGGTGACCTGATAGGCGCCCGGGTCGAGGGTCAGGTCGCCGACCGAGACCTTCGGCCCGGACGACATCGATTGGTTGACGTACCGCGCCCGCCGGAGCTGGGCGCGCACCCGGGCGATCAGCTCGCCGGGGCTGAACGGCTTTTCGACGTAGTCGTCGGCGCCGGAGTTGAGCCCGACGATCTTGTCCACTTCGCCGGTCTTGGCGGTCAGCACGATGATCGGCACCTGGCTGAACTCACGGGTCCGGGTGCACACCTCCAGCCCATCGATGATGGGCAGCATGAGGTCCAGCACGACCAGATCCAGCGGCTCGATCTTGATGGTCGCCAGCGCCTGCGCGCCGTCGGAGGCGGTCAGCACCTCGTAGCCTTCGGCACCCAGCATCACCTTCAGCATGTCGACGATGTCCGGGTTGTCCTCAACCACCAGAATCCGGCCCTCGGCCATGGCCTTACCTTTCGCCGCCGTGGCGGACGCGCACGCCGGAGCCGGTCACTATCCGTCCGACCGGGCGAGCGCTGCCGCCTGCCTCCGTCACCAACCCCAACGCCCTGTCGCTCGCCTCCTCGGCCACCACCACCAGCAGGCCGAGACCGAGGTTGAAGGTGCGGTACATCTCCGCGTCCGGCACATGACCAAGACGCCGAATCAGGTCGAACACCGCCGGCTCCGGCCAGCGACCGCGCTCCAGCTCGGCGCCGAGCCCGGCCGGCAGGACTCGCGGCAGATTGTCCAACAGCCCGCCGCCGGTGACGTGCGCGGCGGCCTTGAGCAGCCCGGCGCCGGCCAGCGCTTGGAGCTCGGCGAGGTACAGCCGGTGCGGCTCCAGCAGCGCGTCGGCCAGGGTCCGGCCCAACTCCGGCACGACCGCCTCGAGCGCCAGCCCGGCGTCTTCCAGGAGCACCTGCCGGGCCAGCGAGTAGCCGTTGGTGTGGAGCCCGCTGCTGGCCAGCCCGAGCACCACGTCGCCGGCGCGGACCAGGCTCCCGTCGATCACCTTGGCCCGGTCGACCAGCCCGACGATGCAGCCGACCAGATCGTAATCGCCGGGCTGGTAGAGCCCGGGCATCTCGGCCAGCTCGCCGCCGATCAGCGCGCAGCCGACCTCGCGGCAGGCGGCGGCCAGACCCTCGACCACCTCGGCCGCCACCGCCGGCTCGAGTTTGCCGGTCCCGAAGTAGTCCAGAAAGAACAGCGGCCGTGCCCCCATGACGGCGATGTCGTTGATGCAATGGTGGACCAGATCGAGCCCGATCCCGCGGTGCCGGCCGACCAACGAGGCGACCCGCAGCTTGGTCCCCACGCCGTCGATGGAGGAGACCAGGACCGGCTCCAGACAGCCGGCCAGATCGAGCGCCCACATCCCGCCGAAGCTGCCGACGTCGGTCACCACCTGCGGTCCGTAGGTGCCGCGGCAGGCCGCGCGGATGAGGTCGATGGCCCGATCCTGGGCATCGATATCGACTCCCGCGGAAGCGTAGCTACGCTGCATGTGGTGAGGTCCCAGGACGAAGTGTAGCCCCGCGCGATCAGCCTGTCAACGCCGTCTGCGGCCAACCGGACGAGGTGCGGGGAGCGGCTCAGTCGGCTGCCTGACGGGCCGCGGCGGCCAGCGGCAGGACGACCCGGAAGACGCTCCCGTGCCCCGGCTCGCTGGACACCTCGATGGTCCCGTCATGGGCTTCTACCAGTCGTCTCGACGAGTACAGCCCGACCCCGGTTCCGGGGATCTCGTCGGGCCGGTCGAGCACGCGGACGAACAGCCCGAACAGCCGCGCCTGCTGCGCCGCGGTCATCCCGATGCCCGAATCGGCGACCTCGATCACCGCCTCCTCGGCCCCGCGCCGGAACAGCCGCACCACCACCTCGCCGCCCTCCGGGCTGTACTTGACCGCGTTCGAGACCAGGTTGTTCAGCACGCGCTGCATCTTGTCCCGGTCGACCGGCACCGGCGGCAGCTCGCCGGCCTGGATCTGGAACTCGTGATGCGCGGCGGTGGTCTCGTGCATCTCGACCGCCAGCCGGACCAGGACCAGGAGGTCGGTCGGCTCGCGCCGGACCGTCAGCACCCGTTGCGGGTCGGTGTCGAGGATGTCCTCGGTCATCGCCGTCAGCCGGTCGCACTGCGCGGCGATGGTCCCCAGGAACTCCTCGTGCACCGCCCGGCCGAGATGCCCGTCGGGATCGCTCAGCAACGTCAACGCCTGGCCCTTGATGATGGCCAGCGGCACCTTGAGATCGTGGACCACGGTCCCGATCACGGCCCGTTTGGCGGCCACCAGCTCGGCCAGCCGCTCGCGCTCGGCGCGGCTCTCGGCGGCCTCCAAGCGGTGCCGGACCATGTCCGTGTGGACCCGGCGGTAGCAGCCGACCACCAAACATCCCAGCGCCGTCAGCCAGGCCTGGGCCAGCGGGACGTCCACCGACCAGTGACGGTAGGCCAGCCGGCTCGACCAGCTCCAGCCGACGGCGGCGAGCAGCGCGGTCAGGGCCGTCCGCCGGGTCGACGGACCGGCGGCCACCCAGCTTACCAGCAACGCCAGCGCCAGCAGCGCGACGGTCAGCGGCAGCGGCGCCAGGGGGCGGATCTCGTCGCCGCGGAGGAGCGTCGAGATGGCGTTGGCCGTCAGCTCGACTCCGTTCATCGGCTCCGGCCAGCGCTCGCGGTACTCGGGCCGCCAGGACTGCGACAGCGGCACCGTGCTCCCGCCGAAGGTATGGTCCAGGGTGCCGATCACCACCACCCTGCCGGCGAGGTCGAACGGCGTGGCCAGGTACTGGTCCAGCTCGATCGTCCGGAATCCGGCTCGGGGCGGTCCGCGGAAGCGCAGCCGGAGGCGCAGATCGCCGCTCACCGGCCCGCGCTTCGGGAGCGCGGTGTGACGCTGAAGGTAGGCGCGCACCTCCTCGACCGGCAGCCGCTTGGCCGTGGCCCAGGCGGCCACCGGCAGACTGACTTCGGTCACGCCGGGCAGGGCCAGCAGGAACTGCCTGACCACCCCGTCGCGATCGGCCAGCCAGTACAGGAAACCGTATCCGGCGGCGCTGTCGCGCAACAGGCGCAAGGGCCGGGTCAGGCCGAACTGCGTTGGCCGCGGGGATTCGAGCTGCGCGCGGAGCACCACGTTGCCCGCTGCGCGGAAGGCGGCGGCCAGCTCCTGGTCGCCGATCCCGTGGGTGTCGAGGGCGAAATGAAGCACCACGGCGCTGGGCGAGTGCCGGCTGATGGCCCGCACGGCGGCGGCCAGCTTCGGCCGGCCGGACCGCTCGCCGGCGCGTAGATCGGCCAACTGCTGCGGGTTGATGGTGAGGATCACCACCTGTTGATCGGTGGTCCCGGCGCGGACCCGGCGCAGGTCTTCGGCGCGCATCCGGTTGTCGAGCACCAGCCGGTCGAGACCGTCAAAGCTGCCGGCGCCGGAGAGCAGCAGTACCGCGGCCGTCACCGCCACGGCCACCGTTACCGAAGTCGCCCACCTGCGCTGTCGCCCGGTCCCCCTGGGCGGGGCCTCGCCACTCATGGCACGTCCGCCGCGGGTACCGGCACGGCGTCACGCGACGAGGCGAGGGGAGCCAACCGATCCATGCGCGCAGTCTACCCGCTGCGGCGGGCCGCGTCAACGCGGCGCCGGCTCCCAGTACGCCCCGCACAGCTCGGCGCAGCGGCCGGACAGCTCGGCCGCGGCCGGCGTGCCGCCGTACCAGACGGCCTCCAGGTCCGCCGCCAAGGCCGCCAGCGCCGCCGCCAGGCCGGGCTCGACCGCCGCGGCCGCCTCGCGCAGGGTCCGGGCCGGGGCGTACGGCAGCCGGCCGGTCTCGTCCAGCCGGAGCAACAGCGCGGTGGTGTAGCAGGCGGCTGCGGCCGAGTGGTGGCCGTCCGCCGCCGCGGCCGCGGCCTGGTCACGCCAGTCGCCCGCAGTCCGGCCGGCCGGGCGCGCAACGGGCCGGGCCGGGGGCGAGACCGACCGTTCCCGGCGGCGCACGGCGCGGGCCGTCAACGCGCCCAGCAGGCCGATCAGCAACCCGTAGAGCACCGTCGCGCCGACCTCGCCGCCGGGCCCGGTCCGGCGGATGAGCGGGCCGAAAAGCAAGTCGAACAGCCGCTCGAGGTGGGGCAGCCAGGGATCGATCCAGGAGGCGGCGCGGACCGGCTGGTACTCGTCACCGGCGAGGACGGCCGCGGCCGCCGACCGCGCGTCGGCCGGCGGCGGGCCGGCGGCGAGCGCCTCCTCCCAGGCCTTGAGCCGTTCCCAGGCGCGGCCGAGATCCCCGCTCCGGCCGCCGTGCACGGCCTCGTGCAGCCAGCCGACGTCCAGCCGGCGTCGTTCGAGCGACAGGACCGGCGCCGAGACCGATGCGCGCAGCTCGGCCAGCGCCGCGCGGTGCTCGCCGGGCCGGCTGACGACCTCCTCGGCCAACTGCCGCCATCGGGCGACCGCCGCGGCCAGGTCGCCTTGCTCATTGACCGGCTCGGCGCCGGCCACGGCGCCGGCCAGCGCGATCACGGCCCACCAGCGCCACGTGGACAGTGCCGTGCTCCTTTCCAGCCCGCCGATCGTAGCCGCCGGAAAGAGGGCAGTCAACCGCGGCGAAGCGCCCGGCGGAGGCGTCGTCGGATCGTGGCGGAGGCGCTCCTGGACAGGCTTCGTCGCTGCTCCGGGCGGTCTTGTGCGGCCGTTGACAGGAGGCCGGGGCGCGCGTATACTGGCCGTGCTGGCGCCTGCGGGAGTCGTCGGAAATGAGGCTCTCAGCCTGTTGGGGAACGCGCGGATCCGGGCTCGCCGCCGGAGCCGCTTCCCGGCCACGGCGCGGCACTCCGAGGCTGGTCTCGGCCCCTCCGCTCGCCGCGCCCACTTCCCGCGAAACCCGGCCGGCCGGTTCACGTCCAAGATCTTGCCGGAGGTCTCTTGTCCGGCCCGCGCGAGACGATACCGCGGACAAGCGCCCTCGGTCCGGGCCGAGCGCTGGGAAAGGAGGTAAGCCAGGCCATCCGTAAGGTTCGCTAGGCGGCCCGGAACGAGACACCGGTCGCGACTCCGGGCAGCCGGGTCCACTGGGCCCGTCGGATAAGTCGCCACCATCACGGCAGGAGAGAGTCATGAAGACACGGCGCGTATTGGACGAGATGACGCACTACCTGCGGGACGTACTCGAGTACGTCGGCAGCACGGAGTTCGATACGGAGCGGCGTCTGGCGCGCGAGGAGTTCTTCGGGAACAGCGGGCCGCAGTTCGAGGACGAGCGCCGGTTGATGGACGAGTGCGCCGCCTACTACGGCTGGTTCATGTTCGACCGGCCGGTGTCGAGCCGCGAGCGCACGCCCGTCCGGATGTACGTCGAACGCCACCCCGATCTGCCCAGCCGGGTCCGCGCCAATCTTCTGGCCTGTGAAGAGAGTCTCTACAGCACGTTCGAGGTGGTCGAGGTCCAGCCGGAGCAGGTCATCGTGCTCAACCTCCTGGGCGACGAGACCGACTATTACAAGGTCGCCGCCGAGGAGTTCCGGCTCCAGCCCGGCGACCTGATCAGCGCCCGCCTGGTGCGCTGGGACGAGGTCTACTACTTCCACGGCGAGGTGATGCCCTGGCCGCAGACCACGCGCGACGTGGCGCCGCTCCTGCGGGCGCAGTCCCGCGAGCGGCGCGGGCGGATGGTCCCGCTGACCAAGCACGCCGCCGCCACGGATCCCCCGGTGACCCGACGCGGCTGGCTCCGCGAGCGGCGCGCGCGGCCCTAGCCGGGGCGAGGAGCGTCCATGTCCTGGTCGGCCCTGCGCCAGCGGATCCGCCTCCTCGAATCCATTCTGGAAACCGATCCGGACAACATCGGGGTGCGCCAGGAGTTGTTGCGGCATCAGGCCGACTACCTCCGCCAGGCCGGCGGTGACCAGCGCGTCGCCCAGGCGCTGTCCGACAACCTCGAAGTCCTCTGGGCGCTCCACCCGCGCGACCTGCTGGCAGCCGAGTTGCTGGCCCCGCAGGCCGATCCCGACCACGAGCCCGGACCGCCGCGTGATCCCGAGGCGGCCGGCTGGTTCACCGCGGGGATCGAGGCCCTGGGCGAGGGTCGCGCCGAGCAGGCCGAGCAGGACCTGACCGCCGCCCTGCTGGCCGACCCGACCAGCCCGGCGGTCCACCTGGCCCTGGGCCGCGCTCGCCTGGCGCGGGGCGAGGCCGAGGCGGCCGAGGCGCATCTCGAGTTCGCCGAGCGCGCCGCGCCCGGATCGGCGGCGGCCGCCGCCGCGCGGGGTGACGGGCTGGCCGCCCTGGGCCGGCCGCGCGAGGCGCTCGACCACTGGCTGGCCGCCCTGGCCCGCAACCCGCTCTGCGCCCGAGCCGAGCAGCGGGCCATCGAGCTCGGCTTCGCCTCGGGGTACCGCTGGGTCAAGGTCCCGCTCCAACCGGTGGTGTGGCCGTTGATCGAGGCCGACGGCCGGCACTGGATCGTCGAGAATCGGACCGCCACGACAGGTCCGCGGCGGGCTTGGCGGACCTGGGCCAACGCCGTGGTTGCCGAGTGCCGCGGCCTGGCGCCGGAGAACCTGCCGCTGGCCGGGCTGCCCCGGCGGATCGAGCTCCTCCGCGACATCCACGAGGTCCTGCTCGGCGCCTGGCGCCGCTGGCGCTGGCTGCGTTACGCGCGCTGGCGCAACGCCGCCACGGCGGCCGAGCTGTGCCTCGACTGGCTGGCCGCGGTGCGGCGCGACGGGCTGCTCGACGCCTACCTCTACTACGGCTACCTGCACCCGGACCTGGGCGCGGACTACCGCGCCTGGCGCGACCGGCATCCCGGCGAGATGGAGCGGTTCTTGCGCCGCCACGTCATGCACCCCGACCCGCTCGAGGAACGCTCATGAGCCGGCGCGGCGACGACCGGGTATTCAGCGAGGCCGAGGTGCGCCGGGCCGGGATGCTCAGCGTCGCGGCGGCGTTCGTGCTGCCGGCCGTGGCCCTGGCGGCAGGCGTGTTCGTCAAATGGCTGCTGGGCGACGCGCTGGGGCCGGTGATCGCCTCGGTGGCCGGCGCGGCGGCGGGGATCGCGCTGCTGGTCCTGGCCGGCGACTACCTCTCGCTGGGCTGGTACAACAAACGCATGAGGCGCCGGCTGGCGGCCAAGCTGCGCCGGCTGGGCGAGCTGCCGGGGGACTTGTCCGATCCCAACGTTTACTTCGTCGGGTTGGCGCACCCGGCCAAGGTCGGCTTCCTGCGCTGGGAGACCGACGACGAGATCGGCTTCGTCCAGTTGGGGTTCGAATCGCTGACCTACCGCGGCGACCGGCTCAGCTTCGAGGTGCCCTTCGAGGACCTGGCCGCCATCGAGCTGGTTCCCATCGGCTTCGGGCTGCCGCGCCGGTTCAAGCGCATCCGACTGGTTTTCCGGGGTGGAGAGCCGTTCGACGAGCTGCTGCTGTGCTCTCGGGAGGGCGACCGTCTGAGCTCCGGCAACGACGTCACGCACGTCCTCTACGAAGCGATCCACAAGCGCTGGCTGCGGCGCGGCGGGGCCCGGATGGCCGCGGAGTCCGAACTCGCCGACGAGTTGGAGCTCGGGCTCCGCTCGCCGTGATGCCGCTCGCCAGGCGCGAATCGCGATCGTGACGGCCCCAACATTTACAGGTAACAATCATGCTGTATGATCAGGGGCCAGAGACACCGCAGTCGGCTTGTCGGGTGACCGATCACCGGGCGCGACGGCCCGCCGTTGGGGCGAGACGGGGAGCAGAGATGACACGAGATGATTTGTTGGCGGAGAGCGTGGCGGAGCTGCGCCGGTTGGCCGGCCGCCAGGGAGTGACCGGCGCGTCGCGGATGAAGAAGACCGAGTTGGCCGCGGCCATCGCCGACGCGATGGGGCTGCCCGAGCGCGGGATCGATCCGCTGACCGAAGAGCTGGAGCAGACCTCGGTGGCCAAGCTCCGGCGGATGGCGCTGGACCATGGCGTGCGCGGCGCGGCGCGGATGAACAAGGAAACCCTGCTGAGCGTGCTTCCGCCGGCGCTGAGCGCGCAGGCCGAGGCCGGCGGCAGCGAGGTGGCCGAGGCCCGGGAAGCGGCGCCGCCGGCCGCGCCGCCGGCCGGGCTGCCGGATTCCTATGGAGTCGACCGGGTGGTCTTGATGGTCCGCGACCCGGAGTGGCTGTACACCTACTGGGACATCTCCAGCGACACCTGGCTGACGCTGATTCAGCGCGGCATCACCCATCCGGGCAACGGCTGGCGGCCGGTGCTCCGCCTGTACGACGTGACCGGCGCCGGCGACGGGGTCGAGGTCGGAACGCACCTGGCCGAGTACGAGCTGGACGAGATGGCGCGGGAGTGGTACCTGACCGCGCCGGCGGCGGGCCGGGCGTACATGGTCGAGTTCGGCTACTGCTCGGCCACCGGCGAGTTCCTCTTGATCGCCCGCTCGAACTCGGTCCACGTCCCGCGGAAGCGGCCGTCCGAAGTCGCCGACGAGCGCTGGGGCCACCTCTACGACGAGGCCTACCGGCTGTCGCTGGCGGGCGGCGAGCTGGACCGCTCGATGGCCTCGGCCGAGGTCACCCGGCGGCTCGAGGCGCTGCTGGAGGAGGGCATCTCCTCCGCCCACTTCAGCGCCCATCCGGCGGGTTTCAGCCAAGCCTGAATCCGGCTATGATAGGGGACGCGCCGGCCGGCGCGCCCCGCCCTTCGCGCGGGGAAGAACCGGGAGAGGCTTGAAGTGAGTGACCGCGTCGGTTCGCTCTGCCTGGTGCTGCACGCCCACCTGCCGTTCGTCCGGCACCCCGAATACGACAGCTTCCTCGAAGAGGACTGGCTGTTCGAGGCGGTGTGCGAGACGTACATCCCGCTGCTCTGGACCATGGAGCGGCTGGCCGACGAGGGCGTCCGCTTCCGGTTGACCTTCTCCCTCACCCCGCCGCTGCTGAGCATGTTCCAGGATCCGCTGCTCCAGGCGCGCACCCGGCGGCACGTCGAGGCGTTGATCGAGCTGACCGAGAAGGAAGTTCACCGCACGCGGAAGGAGCCGCTCTTCCAGAAGCTGGCGGTGATGTACCGCGACCACTTCCGCCACTGCCTGCGGGTCCTCGATCGCTGCGGCGGCGACCTGTCACGGGAGTTCAAGGCGCTCCAGGACGCCGGCCACATCGAGCTCATCACCTGTGGCGCGACCCACGGCTTCTTCCCGCTCCTGGCGCACCAGCCGCACACCGTCCGGGCCCAGGTCCAGGTCGCCGCCGACCATTACGAGCGCGTTCTGGGTCGCCGGCCGCAGGGCATCTGGCTGCCCGAGTGCGGCTACTACCCAGGCCACGAGCGCTTCCTCAACCAGGCCGGGATCAAGTTCTTCTTCGTCGAGGCGCACGGCGTGCTGTTCGGGAGCCCGCGCCCGCGCTACGGCACCTTCGCGCCGATCCTCTGCCCCGACTACCCGGTGGCGGCGTTCGGGCGCGACCTGGAGAGCAGCAAGCAGGTCTGGAGCTCGCAGGAGGGGTACCCCGGCGACTACGACTACCGGGAGTTCTACCGCGACGTCGGCTACGACCTGGACGAGGACTACGTCCGCCCCTACCTCGGCGGCGCCGGGCTGCGCAAGCACCTGGGGATCAAGTACTACCGCATCACCGGTCCCTCCGAGACCATCGGGCTGGGCGACAAGCTGCCGTACGATCCTGACGCCGCCCGGCAGAAGGCCGCCGACCACGCGGGCAACTTCCTGTTCAACCGCTACCACCAGATGGACCACGCCAAACAGGCCCTGGGCCGCCCGCCGCTGATCGTCGCGCCGTACGACGCGGAGCTGTTCGGCCACTGGTGGTGGGAAGGCCCGATCTTCCTCGACTATCTGTTCCGCAAGCTACACTACGATCAGAACGCGATCCACGCGGTCACGCCCAGCGAGTACCTGGCCGAGAACCCCGTCCTGCAAGAGGTCCAGCCCGAGCTGAGCAGTTGGGGCTACAAGGGCTACGCCGAGTTCTGGCTGAACGACACCAACGCCTGGATCTACCGCCACCTGCACCAGGCCGGCGAGCGGATGCAGCACCTCGCCCGCCGCTTCGAGCAGCCCACCGACCTGGAGCGCCGCGCCCTCAACCAGGCCGCCCGCGAGCTGCTCCTGGCGCAGGCCAGCGACTGGGCCTTCATCATGAAGACCGGGACCATGGTCGAGTACGCGAACAAGCGCACACTCGATCACCTGGTCCGCTTCGACCACCTGTTCGAAGCTCTGGAGCACGGCTGCCTGGACGTGCCGACTCTCGAAGACTACGAGTGGCGCGACAACCTCTTTCCTGACCTCGACTACGGCGTCTACCGCTGAGGCTTGCCGTCCAGCGCCATCGCGGCAAGAGGCAGTGGCCCCGCCAGTCGCGTCTGCCGGCAGCTTGTCAGCAGCCGACAGGTCTCGCCGCTGGCCGGCTGGACGAACCCGCAGCCGGACAGCCCTCTACAGCCGGGAGCGAGCAGGTCCGTCACCGGCTGGCCGTACCTGAACCCGTACGGCTGGCGACAGCCCCTATTGAACGCCCCCAGGGCCTGCGGGTCGGCCTTTGCGTGGCGCCGTCGCGGGCGACGGGTGGTGTAGCCCAGGCGACGCTGATGCGCCTCGGCCAGCTCGACCAACGCTGCGGCGAGTCGGGCGGCCCGGATGGCCAGGAGATCGTGGTCTACCGCAAAGGCGGCCTGCGCAGCGACGAAGGCTACCGCAAGCTGAAGCGCGCCGGCTATGACCAGGTCCGGTGTCTGGACGGCGGGATCACCTGCTGGTGCGGCGCCAAGGAAGAGTAGGCACGGCGCGGGCGCCCGCGCCGCGACACTTCCGTCTCGCCTACCTGCCGGCCCTCTTGCGTTCGTCGGGAGCGGACTCGAACCAGACGTCCTTGACCGAGTTGCCCGAGTAGGAGTTGCCGGACTCCGTACCCGGTGGCACGTGCCGGACGGCCCAAAGGCCACCCAACTCGCCGGTGAGGACGTTGTCGTACTCGACGTGCACGGCCCCGCCCTTGGTCGCCTGATTGCCGTTGAAGGTGTTGCCGTAGATGGCGATCGGGCCGCGGTACCCAACCACCGCGATGCCGCCTCCTTGACTGACCGCCCGATTGGAGACGAATTGATTGGCGCGGACGCGGACGTTGGTTGCCACATCCGTCTCGACGCCGATCAGCAGCCCGCCTCCGCGACCGGCGACGTTGTTCCGGAACGTGTTGCCGACGACCTGGGCGGTAGAATCGTAGATCTCCATCGCGCCGCCCCAGTCATCTTGGCCGCCGACGTTCGTGTCGAACACGTTGCCCTGCACCAAGCTCCCGGAGGTCACCTCTATGTTCAGGCCGGCCCCGCCGCTGCCGGTATTGTTGATGAACGAGTTCTGACTGACCGTCGGCCCGGTGGAGTGAGTCACCGAGAGACAAGCGCTGTACCCGACCGACTGATTGTCCTCGAAGTGGTTGCCGGAGACGACTGAATCCGTGGTCGAATCCAACTGGCACGCGGCCGAGGCGGTCAATCGGCTGCCGGTCACGGTGTTCTCGCTGAGTGCCAGACCGGTGCCGCCGCTAACCCACAACCCCGGTTGGTGGTTGTCTTTGAACGTGTTGCCAGCCACCGTGCAGGAGTTCGTTTGGTCCAGGTACAGCGCGGATCTCGACGTAGGCCCTGTAGCTGGGCCGCTGCTCACGGAGTTGTCGCGGATCTCCGATCCCGACCCGCCTTCAACCCGGACGGCATTCCCGATGTGGTTACGGAAGTCGTTCCCGGTGATTCGCGTACCGGTCGACGTGCGCACCAGAACGCCCACCGCCTGCTGTCCAACAAGCAGGTTGTGGCTGATTGTCGGCGAGGCGCCATCGACGAGGACCACCCCGCGATCATCGAAATCCAACCCCGTGGAGCGGATCGTGAACCCGTCGAGGACGGAACCGACACCCTCGCCTTGGTTGAAGGTCACCGCGGTGCTGGTGCCGCCCTCGATGATGGTCCGGGCGACGGTGTCCGGATCGCTGGGATTCTCGCTGCGCACCGTGACCCGTTTGCCGCGGAAGGTCAGGTTCTCTGTGTAGGTGCCCGGCGCGACGACGATTACATCACCATCGCGCGCGGCGTCAATGCGGCTCTGGATGCTGGATGGAGCGTCGAAACGGGCGTCGACCAAGCGGCCGGAAGCGCGGATGGTCGGACCCTCGACAAGTTCCGCCGCGACGCCGTTGCGACAGTCGGTGGTCGTGACGTGCACCTCGCCGTACCACCCACCCGAACTGCCCTTTCGGAACCCGTTGAGGTCGACCTTGTTGGCTCCGTAGACTGCGCGGAGGGGCTCAACGACCAACCGCTTGTAGTCCGCCCATCCGCCGCCGTCACCGCTGGCGGAAACCCAGACGAAGCCGGCGAAAGGCAGTGAGCAATCGTTGTAGGGTTCGCTGACCAGAGCTCCCGGCGCGCCTCCCGTCCACCGATACGGGCCGTCCATGGCCGCGCCCACCGCCACGCTGTCGTCGGCGAAGGCCACGGTGGCGACTGGTTTGTTGGCAAAGTTGGAAAGAACATGAAGCGTGTCGCCTGACGATCCGCGCTCCAGCCACAGATAGAAGGTCTGGTCGGGCGGTCCGGCCGCCACCGGTCCGGTGCTTTGGCCAAACACCGCCGCGCCGAGGACCTGGGCGGTGGAGCTCTCGACCAGTTTCACTCGGTCAATGGCCTTCGTGGAGGTCAAGTGCAGCTCGAAGCCTTCGCCCGGGAGTTGGACCGAATCCGGCGCCGCGCGCTTGGCCAGCATGAACAGGCCCGTGCCTCCGAGGTTCAGCGCCGCTGCGCCGCCGTCCAGGCCGGTCGATGTCCGAAAGCCCCAGGTGATCCCCTGACGCGAGCTCGATTCGGCGTCCTGCTGGTAGAGCAGAATCTGCTCCCCGTCGGGGAGTTGCCCGGATCCGTCGTACTCGATGGCGAGGCCTGCTCCAGATGACTGCCGGGAACTGGAACCAGCAGCACCGAAAACGCCTGACAGGGCCGTGCCGCCGGCGCTAAGAGCGACCTGGATTGAGGCTAGACCTGTCAATCCGCTCGGCACATCAGTGGGCGTCCCGACGGTGACCGACAGAGTCGCGCCCGAGGGCGCGAATTGGCCATCGGTTCCCACCACGGTGGTTCCCGCAGCCAACCTGGCGGTCACGACTCCAACCTGGATGACGCTGTCGCCGCTGCTTTGTCCATCTGAAGAGAGGCTGAGAGCCGCGCTCCCGGTGGTGCCGTTCTGACCACCTGTCGAGCCACCACCCGGCGCGCCACCGCCGCCGCCGCATCCCCACAGACCATACAGCACCCCGGCCAGCGCCCACCCAGTTCGTCGCATCGGCCACCTCCAAGTATGCGACTTGAGGATTCTTTGAGAATCCCACCTCGTTATCCAATTATATCGATATGCCGACCCGACCATGTTACGAATGTGTTGCGGCGCCGCCACCGCCGAGCCGCGCCACGGTCTCCGCATGGTCATTGGCCCGAGACGCTGGGGATGCACTGCTGCGCCGAGGCAGGAATGGGCCGACCGGCATCCAAGTCGGAACCGACCAGGGAGCGCGGGGATGACGCATCGGGAGAGGTTGCTGGCGCCGTTCCGGGGACTTACCGCCGACCCGCCGGCGTGGCTGGCCGACCTCAGTTACTGGCATGCCGCCATGACCAGCGCCGAGCGGCTGGAGCCGCGGTATCAGGGGCGGGAGGGGTACCGCCAGCTTCACCGCGACCTGGGCGTGTGCTGTTACTACGGCTGCGGCGCGGCCACCTTCCGGGGCCGGCACGACGGAGTCGCGAGCGGCACCACGGAAGAGGGCGGCCACCGGCACCGGTTCTGGCGCACGCCCGTTGGCGAGATTCGCGACCACTGGCGGTGGATCCCCGAGGCGTACTGCTGGGCGCACGTCGACTACGCGGTCAAGACGCCGGCCGATCTGCGCGTGGTCCAGGACTACTTCGCCCGGCTGAGCTTCGAGCCGGACGAGGCCAGCTTCCCGCGCGTGTCGGACTTCCTGGGCGACGACGGCCTGCCCATCTGTCCCGCGCCCCGCAGCCCGCTGCCGGCGCTCCTGACCGACTGGTGCGGGGTGCTGACCACCTGCTACCTGATCGCCGACGAGCCGGCCCTGGTCGAGGACACGCTGGCCACCATCGAGACCACCAACGATCCCGCCTGGGCCGCCATGGCCGCCAGCGACGTCGAGCTGTTCCACGTGGCCGACAACCTCGACAGCACCACCTCGACCAGCCTGTTCGACGACTACCTGGGCGACTACTACGCCCGCCGCCTGACGCAGCTCCACGCCGCCGGCAAACACGCCGTGACGCATCTCGACGGGGCGGTGCGCGGGCTGCTGCCGAAGCTGACCGCGGTGGGCTTCGACGGGATCGAGTCGATCACCCCGCAGCCGGTGGGCGACGTGGCCATCGACGAGCTGCGCGAGCTGGCCGGGAGTGACGAACTGGTGCTCTGGGGCGGCGTTCCCGGCGCGATGTTCGCGGCGCCGTTCGGCGACGACGACCTGCGGGCGCAGACCAGACTATGGCTGGACACGGTCGGCCGCGAGGGCCGGGCGATTGTCGGCAGCGCCGACCAGGTGCCGCCGGACGGCACCACCGACGGGGTCCGCGCGGTGGCCGAGGCCATCGCCGCCTGGCGCGTTTGACAGCCCTTCCGCGGATGCTAGACTGACCGCATCCGGAGGATGCGATGCGAGAGCTGGAGCTGCGGTACGGTGTGAATCCCCATCAGGCGCCGGCCCGGGTGAAGATGGCCGATGGTGAGCTGCCGTTCGAGGTGCTGAGCGGCTCGCCGGGGTACATCAACCTCCTCGACGCGCTCAACGCCTGGCAGCTCGTGGCCGAGCTCAAGCAAGCCTGCGGCCTGCCGGCGGCGGCCAGCTTCAAGCACGTCTCCCCGGCCGGCGCGGCCGTGGCGGTCGAGTTGTCCAACGACCTCCGCCGGGCCTACTACGTGGAGGACCTGGATCTGTCGCCGGCGGCCACCGCCTACGCTCGGGCCCGAGGCGCCGACGCCATGTCCAGTTTCGGCGACTGCGCCGCCGTCAGTGATCCGGTCGATGTCTCGCTGGCCCGGCTGCTCAAACGCGAAGTGTCCGATCTGATCGTCGCGCCCGACTACGAGCCGGAGGCGTTGGACATCCTGCGCCAGAAGAAGGGCGGCAAGTACGTCGTCCTGAAGATCGATTCGGGCTACCGGCCCCCGGAGACCGAGCGGCGCGAGGTGTTCGGCGTGACCTTCGAGCAGCCGCGGAACCACAAGCTGCTGGACGAAGCCCTGTGGGCGAACGTGGTCACGGCCCGGAAGGAGCTGCCGCCCGAAGCGCGGCGCGACCTGCTGGTGGCCAGCATCGCGCTCAAGTACACGCAGTCCAACTCGGTTTGTTACGCCGCCCAGGGGCAGGTGATCGGCAACGGGGCGGGGCAGCAGTCGCGGGTCCACTGCACCCGGCTGGCCGGCGACAAGGCCGACCTGTGGTTCCTCCGCCAGCACCCCCGAACGCTCGACCTCCGCTTCCGCGCCGACATCTCGCGGGCGGAGAAGAACAACGCGGTGGACCGCTTCCTGCTGCCCGACCTGAGCGTCGCCGAGGAGGCGGCGTGGCGGACGGCGTTCGCGGAAGTGCCGCGGCGGTTCGGCGCCGACGAGCGGCGCGAGTGGCTGGACCGGCAGTCCGGCGTGGCGCTCAGCTCGGACGCCTTCTTCCCGTTCCGCGACAACCTCGACCGGGCGGCTCGGAGCGGCGTCGGCTACGTGCTGCAGCCCGGCGGCTCGCTGCGCGACGACGAGGTGATCGCCGCGGCCGACGAGTACGGGATGGTGATGGCCTTTTCCGGGGTGCGGCTGTTCCACCATTAGGAGGCGACGGTCATGGCCGTGACACGCGACAAGCCGCGTCTCTGCCCCTGGTGCGGCGCCCTGCTCCGCGCCTGGCAGGTCGGGCCGGTGACGCTGGACGGCTGTGACGAATGCGGTGGGGTGTGGTTCGACGGCGAGGAGCTCAAGTCCGTCAGCAATCTGCCCGGCGAGCCGCTGGAGGCGCTGGAGGGCGAGTTCACCCGCGGCCTGGGCGGCGGCGCCGGCGGCGGGAGCATGACCTGTCCGGCCGACGGCACGCCGCTGGAGCCCAAACAGCCGAAGCAGGCGCCGGAGCTGACGGTCGATGTCTGTCCCGCCTGTCGCGGGGTGTGGCTGGACGAGGGCGAGCTGGCCGCCCTGGCGCGCAAGCTGCCGAAGCGGTCGGGACCGATGCCGATGGCCGATGCCGACGTGCGCCAGTTGGAGGCGGTGGCGACTCTGGTCCGGTCCTGTTTCTGCCCCCGCTGCGGCGCGCGGAACCCGGAGCTGGGCCGGTACTGCGACACCTGCGGGGCCGACCTCCACGAGCCGCCGCGCGGGGCGACGGGCAACGTCCTTTCGAGCCACCGGCTGCAGCTCTGGCAGCCCTTCGTCGAGGTGCTGTTCCTGGCGGCCTTGGTGTACGTGTTCGGGTTTCTGTTCCTCGGGACCCGGATGTACTTCTTCTTCGGCCAGGACCAGTTCCGGGAGGTGATGGGCCGGGGCGTGAGCTGGTGGCCGGCCGGCCTGGTGGTGGCGCTTTGGCTGCTGTCTTGGCCGTGGCGGACCCTGGGGATCGAGCGGACCTCGTCGGGCTTGGTGGTCCACCGGTTGTCTGGCCGGCGGTTCATCCCCTGGGACGGGATCCGCAGCGCGGCGGTGTTCGATGTCGGGACGCGGGCCGTCTGGTACCCGCTGGTCGCGGCCCTGGGCTGGGGCCGCCGCGGCACCTGGAACCGCTGGGGCCGCAACGAGGCGATGGACGAGCTGATGGAGGGCGACCGGCCGCGGGCGACGATGATGCTGTTCACCAGCCGCGGCCTGGTCAAGATCAATCCCTCGCTGACCGACCACATGGCCCTGATCGACGCCATCCGCGAGCGGATGTAGCGGTCGGCCCGTGGTGGGAGGCGTCCCGGCTCGGGTCGCGAAACCACAATCGCGCAGAGGCGAGCGACATGAGTGACGGTCTGTCCATCGTGGTCCTCGACGGCTACACGCTGAACCCCGGCGACAACCCGTGGACCGAGCTCGAGGCGTTCGGTGAGCTGGCGGTCTACGACCGCACGCCCGGCGACCAGACCCTGGAGCGGGCGCGCGAGGCGGACATCGTCTTGACCAACAAGACCCCGTTGAGCGCCGAGACGCTGGCCCAGCTCCCCCGGCTCAAGTTCGTCGCCGTGCTGGCCACCGGCTACAACGTGGTCGACGTGGCCGCCGCCCGGGAGCGGGGCATCCCGGTGGCCAACGTCCCGACCTACGGCACGGACTCGGTGGCCCAGTTCGTGTTCGCGCTGTTGCTGGAGATGTGCCACCACGTCGCCCACCACAACGCGCGGGTCAAGGACGGCGAGTGGACCAGGCGGCACGACTTCTGTTTCTGGGACACGCCGTTGATCGAGCTGGCCGGGCGGACCATGGGCGTGATCGGCTTCGGCCGCATCGGGCGCCGAGTCGGCGAGCTGGCCCACGCCTTCGGGATGCGCGTGCTGGCTTACGACACCCAGACCGGCGCTCCGCCCGACTACCAGCCATTCGCCTTCCGCGAGCTGCGCGAAGTATTCGCCGAGGCCGACGTGGTCAGTCTCCACACGCCGCTGACGGCCGAGAATACCGGCTTCGTCAACGCCGACATGCTGGGGCTGATGAAGAAGGGCGCGAGGTTGATCAACACCGCCCGCGGGCCGTTGATCGACGAGCAGGACCTGGCCGACGCGCTGCGCCACGGGCGGCTCGCCGGGGCGGCGGTGGACGTGGTCAGCAGCGAGCCGATCCGCGGCGACAACCCGCTCCTGACCGCGCCCAATTGCCTGCTCACGCCGCACATCGCCTGGGCCACCCTGGCCGCCCGCCGGCGGCTGATGAAGATCACCGTCGAGAATGTCGCGGCCTTCGTGCGGGGCGAACCCATCAACATCGTGAACTGAGCGTCCGAGGTCGCGGGGGAGCGCTCGGGAGGCGAGATGTTGGCCGAACGCATGACCCGTCTCGGAGTCGAGACGGCCTTCCTGGTCTCCGCGGCGGCGGCCGAGTTCGCGGCTCGGGGACACCACGTCTACCCGTTCCATCTCGGCGACATGAACCTGCGCACGCCCGAGAACATCATCGAGGCGGCCTTCCGCGCGGCGCGCGACGGGAAGACCGGGTACTGCCCGAGCGCGGGGATCATGCCCTTGCGCGAGGCGCTGGCCGAGGACGTCGGCCGGTCGCGCGGGATCCCCTGCACCGCCGACAACGTGGTCATCCAGCCGGGCGGCAAACCGACCATCGGCAAGTTCCTGCTGGCTTTGATGAATCCCGGCGACGAGGTGCTCTACCCGAATCCGGGCTATCCCATCTACGAGTCGCAGATCGAGTTCCACGACGGCGTGGCGGTGCCGTACCGGTACCTGGAAGGCGCCGAGACGTTCGCCTTGGACCTGGACCAGATCGCCGCGGCCATCGGCCCGCGGACGCGGATCCTGATCCTCAACGACCTGCACAACCCGACCGGGGCGGAGGCGTCGGCCGACGAGCTGGAACGGCTCGTCGAGATGGCGATCGACCACGACCTGTGGGTGCTGTCCGACGAGGCCTACTTCGACATCAGGTACTCCGGCCGCTCACGCTCCATCGCCTCGCTGCCGGGGATGGCGGAGCGGTGCGTGTTGCTCTACACCTTCTCGAAGAAGTATGCCATGACCGGCTGGCGGCTGGGCGCGGCCATCGCCCCGCGAGCGGTGGCCGACGGCGTGGCCAAGCTGAACGTCAACGACGAGTCGTGCGCCAACCACTTCGTGCAGTACGGCGCGTTGGAGGCGCTGACCGGCGACCAGAGCGGCGCGGCCCACATCGTCGAGGTCCTGCGCCAGCGGCGCGACGCCTGCGTGGACGCGCTCAACGCCGTGCCGGGCGTCCGCTGCCAGAGGCCCGAGGCGACCTTCTATCTCTACCCCAACGTCACCGCGCTCATGGCCAGGCTGGGCCTCGATCGGTACGATGACCTGCGGTTCGCGGCCCTGGAGGCGACCGGAGTATCGTTCTGCACCCGCCTCCACTTCGGCCGGCCGCTGCCGGGCGAGGGCGAGCGGTACATTCGCCTGGCCTACTCGGGGATCGACGTCGACCAGATCACCGAAGGGCTGGGCAAGCTTCGCGACTGGGTCGCCGCGTCGTAGCGGCAGCGGCATTCCCAGTCTCGCATGCCTGTTCGCGGACTTCCGCTGGTGTCGGCCGACTCGCGGCTCCTGGGCACGGGTCTGCGCCGCCGGGCTGCCCGGCCGAGCTCAGTCCCGCGGCGGGAACATCGGCAGGTAGACGCCCCGCGGCTCGACGGCGCGGACCTCGTTGCCGCGCCAGTGGACCGTCACCGACTCCTCACGGCCCGGGACGCTGGTCGCCTCGAACCGCTGCCGGAACTCCGGTACGGCGTGCCGCAAGGACGCCACCTGGCCGGGCTGCAGCCGCCCGATGGCCACGTAGGCCTGCTCCGGCCCGGCCCAGCTCACCGGCCGTTCGGCCTCATCGACCGCCAGCGTGACCGTCGCCCGGTCCACCCACGCCGGCGGCCGGGCGAGGTAGTCGGCGGGCTTGCCGGCGGTGATGGTCAGCCGGCCGGCCGGGCACGCCTCGACCCGGGCCGCCGGATGATCGTGGCGGAACGGGAGGTTGACCCAGACCGCGTCGGCCGTCTCGGTCACCGTCCCGGACCAGGCTTCGTACAGGGCGCGCATTCCCTCCGGCGGGCAGCAGCCCATCATGTGGATGCCGTTGGCGTTCATGCCGGCCTGACCGAGGTGGTCGGACGGGTAGGAGACCCAATCATCCAGCGTCGCCTGGGCCACGAACCCTCCCTCCAGCTTGCGCAGCTCGCCGATGGCCTCGTTCAGGACCGCCTTGGGCAGATCGTGGTGGAGCCGGTGGAAGAGCTCCAGGAACGACGGGCTCAGGCGGAACTGGGACCGGTACAGCTCGTTCCGCACGGCGCGGTCCACCTGGTCCCAGTACCGCGCCCGTCCGCCACGGGCCAGCCAGGCGGCGATGCTGACCATATCGCCGATGGCGCAGACCTCCGAGCGGCGCTCCGGTTGCGGGTAGTGCTCGGGGTACCAGCCGTAGTCGGTGCCGTGCGAGTGGACGAAGTCGAACGCGCGCTGGGCCCAGTCGAGGTAGCGCGGCTCGGCGAGCACCGCCCCCAGGTGCGCCACGCCCCAGGCGGCGTGGGTGTGCAGGTGGACGTGACCGGTGAAGGCGCCGCTCTCCGGATCGATCCGCTGGGTGCCCATGTCCGGCTGGCTCCCGGCCAGGAACCCCTCGGTGAACGCCACCGCTAGCGCCAAGCCCTCCTCGTCGCCGGTACACTCCCAATAGCGCACGCAGGGCTCGACCACGAAGGGATAGTTGCGCCCGTGGTACTGGCACCAGCCGTCCATCAGCCACTGCCCGTCGCGGTACGGCGCGATGCCCATGTACCAGGCCCGGTCGCCGTCCCACCGCGCCAGGTCGCGCAGCGCCAGCAGCACGCTCCGCGCCTGGTCCCGCGCCGGTGGGTACCCGGTCCGCCACCAGATCTCCGCCAAATGGTAGAGCGTCTTGGCGGTGGTGTAGCTGCCGATCCACTCGCCCTCGACCGGCCGTCCCACGTAGGCCGCCGGGTTAATCCAGGCGTAGTGATCGTCGCGCAGGTAGCCCAGACACCGCTCCTGCACGCCCCGCTCGACCTCGTCCGCGTCACCCTCCCCGGCCATCGCTCGCATGTGTGCGTACTGCATCGCCATGCGGCAGTCGGTATCGCCCAAAGAGACGGGGTCATACCCATACTCGTTCGGCGGCGCAATGGTCGGCAGATGGACCGGGATGCCCAGCGGGCCGAGGTGGAACTTGCACTCATACCGCCGCGCCGGGTCCGGATTGCCGCGCAAGTAGTTGAGCGCGGCGGCGGCCATGGCCGACAGATCGACCGGATCCCGCCCGTCCGGCTCGCCCGTCGCGGGCACCGTCAGCCGGTCCAACTCACCGCGGAAATGGTCGCTCAGCATAATCAGCCCCGGTGCCCACCGGCACACCGCCCCGGTTGTCCGCCGGCGTCAGACCACCTGCGCGGCGTACAGCCGCGCTTGGATCGTGGCGCGGCCGCACACCGCCGGGGAAGGCAGTTCTTAGAGTCAAGCACCGACCACCACCGCCACCCGGTCCCGTAGCTCCACCGCCTGCCGCCGCAGGGCCTCGTCGTCGGTCAGGGGGTGGGTGCCGAAGGTGCGGATCCGCTTCGCCGCCGCTTCCGTCACGGGGCAGATGCCGGGGCGGTATTGGACGTAGTCGGGCAGCGGTTGGCCGAGACAGGTCCGGCGGTCGCGCTGCATCTCCTGAAAGACCACTTCCTGGTAGTTGATCTCGGCGTAGCTGCCCAGCCCCTCCGGCACGCGGACCGGGTAGGCCCAGTAGTTGGGCTCGGTGCCTTCGTAGACGTGGGCCAGCTCGATGCCTGGCACGCCGCCCAGCTCGTCTTCGAGGATGGCCAGTAGCTCGCGGCGGCGCTGGTTGAAGCGGTCGATCTTGTCGAGCTGCGCCAGGGCCACCGCGCCGGCCAGCTCGCTCATCCGGTAGTCGTGGCCGAAGGTGTAGTGGCCCCGCGTCGGGATGCCGGCCACGGGCTCGGCCTTGGGGCGCTCCAGGCCGAAGCCGTACCAGGCCATGCCCGAATTCGAGAAGGTCACCATGCGGCGGTAGATATCCGGGTCGTCGCTGGCCACGATGCCGCCCTCGCCGGCGGTGATGTGTTTCGACTGCTGGAGGCTGAACGCCGCCACGTCGCCGATGGTGCCGACCTTCCGGCCTTGGTAGAAGGCATCGTAAGCCTGGGCGCAGTCCTCGACCACCTTCAGCCCGTGCCGCCGGGCCACGGCCATCAGCTCGTCCATGGGCGCCGGCTGGCCCCACAGGTGGACCACCAGAATGGCCGTGGTGCGGTCCGTGATCCGCTCCTCGACCCCGGCGGGATCGAGGATCATGGTCCGCGGGTCGCACTCGGCGAAGACCGGGACGGCGCCCAGGGAGATCACCGGCAGGGAGACGAAAATGGGCGCGGCGGCGGGGCAGATGACCTCGTCCCCGGGCCCGACGCCGACGCCGAACAGGGCCGTCTCGTCGGCCGAGGTGCCGGTGCACACGCCCAGCGTGTAGGTCCGGCCGAGGTGCTCGGCGAAGCGCTGCTCGAAGCGCTCGACCATGCCGACCCCGCCCAGCCGCCACAAGGTCTGGCTGTCGATCACCTCCCGCAGCAGCGCCAGCTCTTCCTCGCCGAAGGCGACGTAACCCATGTCAGTACCTCCCGTGCTGCTCGACCGTCTCGACCATGGCCTTGAGGTTGTCCAGCTTGGTGTCGGCCGGGACCTCGTCGCCGGTGACCATCACGTAGCCGCCGCCGGGCATCCCTTCGCGCAGACAGCGCAGGGCTTCCTTGCGTGCGTCGTCGACCGTGCCGAAGGACAGGACCAGCGGGTCGAAGTTGCCCATCACGCAGATCCGGTCGCCGTACAGCCGCTTGGCGTCAGACAGGGTGATGTCGCCCTCATTCTGTTCGAAGGTCTCGATGAAGTGGACGCCGGTGTCGACCAGCATCGGCAGCAGCTTGCCAATCCGGCCAAGGGTGTACAGCCCGAGGATCTTGCCCGGCGCGTCGCGGATGACTTCCATGGCCGCGACCACGTCGCCCAGCGCCCAGCGCTCGAACACTTTCGGCCCCAGGACCGAGCCGGTCGCCCAACAGATATCCAGCCAGGCCACTTCGGTCGGCGCGGCCACGAAGGCCTTGACATGCTCCTGAGTGATCCGCCGCTCAACCGCGAACAGCTCATCCATCAGGTCGGGGTGGTCGTGGAGATCGACCATCAGGCCTTCCATCCCGCGGACGCTGCCCAGGTTGGTGTAGGCCGGCCCCAGCCCCACGCTGGGCATCCCGTCCTCGCCCATGGTGGCGACAATCTCGTCGAGGTGTGGCACCCACGGCCCGCCGGCGTGGTCCAGCCAGGTCTGCCGGTAGTCCAGCCAGGCCCGCCAGTCGTCGGTGTCCTTGACCGGGTAGTCGACGGTCTTGGAGACCAGCGGATCGTGGGGGATCATGCCCTTGAGCACCTTCCCGCGCATGGTCCGCTTCGGCGTGCGGATGACCCACTCGCTGGTGATCCGCCCGTCCGGCCCGTGCTCGATCTCCCGCGTCTCGCTGGTGTAACCTTCGGGCATGATGCACGACACGCCGACACCGATCGGGCCGCGGTGGTGGCACGAGCCGATCAGCCGATGCGCGTCGAACACGGTCCGCCAGTCGGCGCGGCCATAGAGCTGGTGAGCGTACCGCAAGTGGATCAACGGCGCGACGGGAACCACGTCCGGCGTCTGGCGCCTGACCGCGGCCAGAAACCGCTGCTTCTGGGTCACGAGCAACCCCTTTCCGCGTTCCTCCCGCCGCCAGCCTAGCCTGCCCCGAGGCCCGTCACAATGTCAATTCGTCGCCCGGCCATGTCCGTTTGTCGCTTGAGTCCACAGATGCGCACAGATTGACACAGATAGAAGCAACAGAATGAACAGAATGCCAACACCATGATCATTGTCTTGCTGTTCTTCTATCTGTGCTCATCTGTGCGCGACTGTGGATTCAGCGTTTGCCGGTAGGCGGTGGGGCTGAGCTGGAAGCGGTGCTTGAAGGCTTTGGAGAAATGGTAGGGGTCCGCGTAGCCGACGCGTTGGGCAACGGCTTTGATCGGCAGGGAGGCATCGGCCAGCAGGTCGCGGGCGTGGTCGAGGCGGGTCGCGGTGAGGAAGGCGTGGGGCGTGTCGCCGGTGACGCGGCGGAACAGACGGTTGAAGTACTGCCGCGAAAGGTGGAAGTGCCGGGCGATGTCGTCCACCGACAGGGGCTCCGCCAGGTGGTCGCGCAGGTAGCCCTCGACCTGGACGGCAAACGGCGCCACGGCGGGATTGGCCGGCGACCACGGCGGCGCCGGCCGGCCGGCGGTGGCCCGCGCCAGGGCGCAGAAGACCTCGGTGATCTTGGCCCCGGTGACCGCCGACCAGCCGGGCACCTGGTGATCGACCTCGGCCACGATCTGGCGCAGCATGAGGGGCACCGGATGGGCCGAGCCGAGGTGCAGGTGGACCGCCAGCGGGAGTGGGAAGGAGCGGTGCCGGCCAGAGGCGCGGACGAAGCTGGCGCCCAGGCAGAGCACCTCGGAGATGGCCCCGTCGGGCGTCTCCTCGCGGTGGGTGGTGCGCGGCGGGATGACGAACACGTCGCCGGCCAGGCCGTCCAGCGGCCCGTCGGCCAGCCACATGGTCAGCCGCCCGGCCTGGACGTAGACGACCTCGTAACAGGGCAGCGCGACGGCTTGTGGCCGCATCGGCCCGTCGCGCGAGTTGACCGCGACGAAGGCCAGCTCGGGCTGGCAGTCGGCGAACGTCTCGGCCTCCGCCAGCCCCGGCAAGCCGCCGCGATCGACCCGTCGCAGACTCACAGGCGTCCCCGGCGGGACGTTCGCCCGCCGCTCGCCGGCACCTGCCACGCGCTGTCGTAGTCGCGCTCGACGGCGGAAGACCGTATAATGGCGCCGTCCGCTGTCCGGGGAGGAAGATGATGCTGATGCTGTCCGCCGGCGCCTTGGCGCTGGCTCTGGTTGGGGCCGAGAACGTGGGTGAGCCGTTGAAGGCTGACTGGGAGCGGGTGGCCGAACATGCCGCGTTCAGTGAGCGGGACACCGCCGAGGACATCGTCTTCGACGGCAAGATGTGGATTTCCAATGCCTACCATGTCGGCAACAAGCTGATCCGCGACCTGTGGAACTCGGCCGACGGGGTGACCTGGACGCTGGTCTCCGACGCCACGCCCTATGACGGGTACAGCGAGATGGTCGTCTACCAGGGCAAAATGTGGGCGATCAAGGGCAGCGTGTGGAACTCGGCCGACGGCAAGACCTGGACTCAGGTGGCCGAGAAGACGCCGTTCGGGGTGCGCGGGTACGGCGAGACGGTGGTCTGGCGGGACCGGATCTGGCAGCTCGGCACCGGAGCCGACATCTGGTCGACCGCCGACGGGGTGACCTGGACCCGGGAGGTCGAGGCCGCCGCCTACGGCAACCGAGGCGCGGCGGCGGTGGCCGTGTACCAGAACAAGCTGTGGGTCATGGGCGGCCGGTACGGCAAGGAGAACACCCCGCCCGAGAAGGGCTACAAGGCCATGACCACGCTCAACGACGTGTGGTGCAGCGACGACGGCAAGACCTGGACCTGCGTCTCCGAGCACGCGCCGTGGGCGCCGCGGCACTGGTTCATCGCCCGAGAGTACGCCGGCAAGCTGTTCATCATCGGCGGGCACGACAACGTCAACAGCGCCAACTTCGGCGACACCTGGTGCACCGAGGACGGCCGCACCTGGCGCAAGGTGGAGTCGAAGACCTGCTGGTCGCCGCGTCACGAGCCGACGGTCTACGTCTTCGGCGGCAGTCTGTGGGTGGTCGGCGGGAACATGTGGCCGCTGATGAACGACGTCTGGCGGCTGACCCTGCCGCAGTAGCTATTCCTTCGGCCACGGCCGCGAGCGGGGCAGGATGAAGGTGAAGCGCGAGCCCTTGCCCTTCGCGCTGGCGACCTCGATCCGCCCGCCGTGCGCCTCGACCAGGTGCTTGGTCAGGTACAGCCCCAGCCCGGTGCCGCGGATCCGTCGCTGCTCGGCCTCGGGCAGCCGGCAGTACTGCTGGAAGAGCTGCTCGAGGTCTTCTTCGGCTATGCCGTACCCCTCGTCGCTGACCGAGACCCCGATCTCCCCGTTCAGGGCCTCGACCTTGACGGTCACGGTGGTGTCCGCTGGCGAGTACTTGATGGCGTTGTTGATCAGGTTGGTCAGGATCTGCTCGACCTTGTCCTGATCGGCGTCGATCACCGTCGAGGTGGCGGGCAGGTCGATCACCAGGCGATGGTCCGGCGAGTAGACCCGCTGCGCGTCGATGACGTGCTCGACCACCCGGCCCAGGTCGACTTGCTGCCAGCGGACATCGAGCGCCCGGCCCGAATCGATCCGCGTCATGCACAGCAGATCGGCGACCATGCGCCGCAGCCGGTCGCACTCATGATCGATGATCTTGATGAAGCTGCGGTGATCCTCGTCCTTGATCCGCGCGTCGTTGAGCAGCGCGCCGACGAAGCCCTTGATGCTGGTCAACGGCGTGCGCAGCTCGTGAGAGACGAACGAGACCAGCTCGGTGCGGATCCGCGCCAGCTCCTTAAGCTCGGTGATGTCGGAGAAGACCACCACCTTGCCCACCCGGGTCGTGTCGGCCACCACGTTGGCGGTGTGGACGCGGATGATGCGCTCGTCGGGCTGGTCGATGGTCAACTCGATCCCGGCCGGCCCGGTGTCCTTGACCGCGGCGATGGCGGCCAGGCTGACGTTCTCCACGTCCAGCGCCGGCTGGCCCTCCAACGGCGCGTCGCCCAGCGACAGCATCTGCCGCGCGGCGTCGTTGACCAGCATCAGCCGGCCGGTGCTGTCGATGATCACCACCCCGTCGGCCATCTGCTCGATCATCGCGGTCAGCTTGGCCTTCTCGCGGACCAGGCTGACGTTGGTTTGGCGCAGCCGCTCGGTGGCCTCGTCGACCCGCTGCTTCAAGCGGCGGTTCATCTGCGCCCGTTCCAGCGCCACCGCCGCCTGGCTGGCGAACGCCTCCATCAGCCCCAGCAGTTCGTTCTCGTTCTCGGGCAGGGCCAGGTTGACCACCTCCAGCGCGCCGATCACGCCGGCCGAGGTCTTCAGCGGCACCGCCAGCAGGGAGGTCGTCTTGAACCCGGTGCGGCTGTCGACTTCCTTCAAGAACCGCTCGTCCTGATAGGCGTCGGGCACGAAGATGGTCTCGCCGCTGGCGATGCAGTGGCCGGCGATGCCCTCCCCGGCCTTGAGCTTGATGTCCACGAGCTGCGCCCGGGCCGGACCGACGGCGTGGAAGAAGGTCAGGTCGCCGTCGTCGGGTCCCTGGAGCACCACCGACGAGCCTGCCGCCTGGGCCACGTCGGCGGCCGAGCGGAGGATGGTTCCGAGCAGCTCGTCGAGGTCCTCGACCGCGTTGACCGCCCGGTCGATGTCGATCAGGGTGGTCAGCTCCCGGTTCCGCTGCCGCAGTCCGGCGATCAACTGGACGTTGGCCACCAGCAATTCGACCGGCTCGGCGATGAACTCCAGCAGCTCCAACTGTTGATCCTCGAAGGGCTGCCCGTCGGCCCGGTTCAGGACCTCGATCGCGCCCTCGACCTGGCCCTGCCGGTAGAGCGGGACGCACATCACCGAGCGGGTGTAGAAGCCGGTGGTGCGGTCGACCTGGGCGCAGAAGCGCTGGTCGTCGCGAGCCTCCGGCACGTTGATGGAGCGATGCTGCTCGCAGACCCAGCCGGCGATGCCCTCGCCGCGCTTGAGCCGGACGCTGTTGAGCAAGGTCACCGGCACGCCGCCGCCGGTATGGAAGACCAGCTCGTCGATGTGCGGGTCGACCAGGACCAGCGACGCCGCCTGGGCGCCGAAGGTGCGGCAGAGGTACTCGGCGAGCGCCCCGGCGAAGCTATCGATGTCCCTGGCGCTGGCGACCAGTTGGTTGAGCTGGCGCAGGGCGGCGAACCACCCGTCGCTAGGGCTCTCGCGCGTTGGCGTGGAGGCCATGGTTCTCTCCCACCGGTGGTCTCGCCCGGTCCGGCGCCTCGGCCGGCTCGGCGGGCGGCGCGACGATGGTCGTCAACGCCCGCCGCACGTACCGCCGCCGGCCCACCGTCACGGTCGCCTCGACCGTGGTGTCCAGCCGCCGCGCGCCGGCCGGCAGCGCGGGCACGAAGTCGACCGTCACCGCCCGCTGCTCGTTCAGGTCCAGCGTCACCGTCACCGGCTCGCCGCCCAGGTTGGTGGTCACCGTGGCCACCTCCGCCAGCGCGCCGGCGGTGAGCGACAGCCAGACCGTCAGCGCCGCCGGCTGGCCGGCGGTCAGCCACTCGTTGACGGCCAGATGGCTGACCGTCAAGGTCGACCGCTCGCCGCGCGGGACCGGCGTGAGCAGGGCCAGCGGCAGCGCCGTCTCGCTCAGCGACATGCCGCCGTCGGCCACCGCCCGGTCGGCCGGCGCCGGGACCAGCCGGCCGCGGCCAGAGGCCGCCCAGAGCGCCATCCCGTCGGCCAGACGCGGTCCGTCCGGCAGCCGCCAGCCGCCCTCGACCTCGTCGTCGGCCAACCTGGCCACGCAGCGCGCGCCGTAGGCCGGGCCGCCCAGCGAGGCGCCGGGCGCGTCGGCACAGGCCACCGCGCCGCTGGTCGCCATCACCGCCACCAGCTCGTCCCGCCGGCCGGAGCGCGCCTGGGCCGCCAGACACCGCCCGAACAGCGCCAGCCGCGCCTGGTAGTCCGTGACCGGGACACCGTACGGCTCGCCGGCCAGGAGATCGACTCCCAGCAGACAGAACCCGCGCGAGGTGTAGCTGAAGGCGATCAGCCCGCGCTCGCGCAGCGGCTCGAAGGCCTTCGACGGCCGGCCGCGGTGGAGCGCCAGCTCCGGCCGCAAGGCCGCCACCAGCGCGTCCGGCCCCAGCTCGGCGTGCTCGGCGCGCCAGCGCATCCCGCCCACGGCTCGCCTCAGACTCCACGCGCCGGTCGCCGGCAACGGCGCCGTCAGGACCTTGGTTTCGACATCATAGGACCGCCCGACCGCCGGCGCCACGGCCTGCTCCCAGCCGGACCAGGACAGACCGGAGACCAGCACCAGGCAGGTCCGCGGGTGCCCCCGCGCCTCGCGCAGCGGCTCGATCAGATCGTCGAACGCACGCTCCACGCGTGGTCCCGCGTCGTCGCCGGTCGCCACCAGCGCCGCGGCGAAGCGACGCTCCAGGTCGTGCAGCCGCTGCTCGGACAGCCGCACCAAGTGGTACAGCGCCGTGCCGACCTGCTTGTGCCGCTCGGCGGCGGGCACCGGGTCCCAGCCCGTCTCGGCGAACAGGTTGCCGGTCAGCGCCCGGCGGGCCAGCCGGGCGTCGTCGTCCAGGTAGCCGGCGCCGCTGTCGGCGAAGACCGCCGGGAGGCGCGCCAGGTCGTCGTCGGCCGGCGCCGAGAGCGCGTCGGTGAGCCGGGCGCGGACGCGATCCAAACGGAGCAGAGAGCGCAGCAGCAGCGCGTGCTCGCGCACCGCCGCGGCATGCGAGTAACGCTCCGCGCGGGCGGCCAGATGCTCCAACTCGGGCTCCAACCGCAGGCCGTGCGGCGCCGCGTCGGTAGCCACTGCCTGGAGCAGCGAGCGCAGCGCCATCAGGCACAGGTGCCCGGACCGCGGCTCCCGCCGCAGCGTCGCCACCGCGCCCTCGGGCGTAGTCAGCCGCAGCAGCTTGACCACCGGGTCGCGCAGCGGGCCCTCCAACACGGCTTCGCCCGTGTCGCGCTGGGCCGCGGCCAGTTCGGGGTCGAGCCGCTCCAGCCGGTAGGCCACCCGCGCCACCGCCGTGGCGTCCTTCCCGTCCAGCGGCTGCGCGCCCGGATAGAGCCGCGGCAACTGCTCGACCAGATCGGGCAGGTGCGGCTGGAGGAGCGCCACCATCCAGGTCAGCCTGACCGCTGCGGTGGGATCGTCCAGGTCCAGCCAGGCCAGCGGCGCGAGCTGCCGGCGGAGCCATGCCTGCAGTCGTTTGGCCAGCCGCGAGCCGCGCTTGTGCAGCCGGCGCAGCCGCCGCTCGTGGCGGAAGATGGCCGCCCAGGCGTCGGCCACGTCGGGCGGATGGTCCAGGTCGAGTCCGGTCGCCGCCTCGATCAACAGCGCCTCGACCGCTTCGGCGGTCAGTTCCCCGGCCACCTGCCGGCGGGCCCGGACGATGGCCTCGAAGCACTCCCGGACCAGCTCGCCTTCTTGGTCCACCCAGGTTGGCCAGTCGTCGCGGCCGGTGGCCAGGGCCAGCAGCCGGCGCGGCGTGAGCCGGCAGCGCCAGCCGGACTCGGCCTCGACATCGGGCAGGAAAATGCCGGGCCGGCGACGGACGACGATCACCGGCTCAGCCCGCAACGGCTCGTAGCGACGGCGGAAATCGAGGTTGCCGCGAGCGATCACGACCTGCCAGGCGGACCCCGTGCCGCGCGGCACGCGCGCCGGCAGGTCGACCAACCCCAGCGGGTCGTCGAGCAGCACGACGCGGTGCTCAGCGAGGCGGGCGAGCGCAGCCGCCACGGCCTCGGTCGGGGTCATGTCACCTCCTCGCGTCACTCCTCGGCCGGGCTGTTCGCCTGCCCGGCGCCGTCCACCTGCCACACCCGCCCGGCCGGCGCCAGCCCGGGTGGCAGCACCACCCCCGGCTCGCCCGGTCCGGCATAGGCGCGGACCACTCCGGCCTCGACCCGGCCCGGCACCAGCAGCAGCGCGCCCAGCGCGGCCAGCGGAGCCAGGTCCACCCGCTCGGCCACGGCCAGCTCCAGGCGGTCCACCGCCGGCGCGCCCGCGCCGCGCCGGGACTCGACCCAGGTCCCCAACGCCGCCTCCAACGCTTCGCGGAGCCGTTTCCGCCCATCCACCCGCTCGGCCGCCGGCAGTTCCCCGGCCCCGGCGCGGACCTCCTCGGCGGCCAACTCCTCGTACCCGTCGGTGTGCTCGATCAGGACGGCGTTCAAGCCCACCACCTCGACTCCCTCCCGCCGCAGCGTCCGGGCCGCCAGAGCCAGGTCGCCGAACGAGCCGACCAGCACCCCGGGCTCCCGAGTCACCCGCCACGCCGCCACTGCCTGGTCGATGGTCACCGCCGCCTCACGTGCCGGGGACTCTACCATCAAGGTCGCGGGTGCGTAAAGCCGCGCCGGGAGTCCATCGGCACGACGGCAGCCGTCTGAGGGGTGGGGTGGACGGAGTCGACATGCATCCTTGCCGCGGCCGGCGGCCACCGACTTCACCAAGTCCGGCTAGTCCGCCGCCCGGTCAACCCCGTATGCGCCGTCACCCGCCCGTTACTCCATGACGAGCCTGTCATCGATGCCGGTCCCTTGCTGTCATCGGCCGGGGCTACAACGGTCGGCAACGGTGGCGGGCACAGCCGCCCGCCGGGAAAGGGCAGGTGGACCATGGCACGGAATGTGGCACGAGAGAAGTTGGCGTTCGGTTGGTTGGTGGCGGTCGGTCTCTGTTTGGGCGGCTGCGGTGGCGGCAGCGCCGGCACCGCCGGTGGCGTGACCACGCCGGCGGCCGTGGCGCAGACCGCCGGCACAGGCTCGACCGCCGCCACCACGACCTCCAGCGGACGGCTGGTGGTGGTCGATACCGGGCAGAGCAGTTGCTACAACGCGAGCAGCCAGATCAGCGCGCCATCGGCCGGCCAGGCGTTCTACGGTCAGGATGCCCAGTTCGCCGGCGCGCAACCGAGCTACACCGTCAGTGCCGATGGGTTGACCGTCTACGACCAGAACACCGGCCTGACCTGGCAGCGGTCGCCCGATACCGACGGGAGCGGCGCCATCACCTCCGCGGACAAGCTCACCTGGACCGGCGCCCAGGCCCGGCCGGCAACGCTCAACGCGGCCTCCTACGGCGGCTACGGCGACTGGCGGCTGCCGACCATCAAGGAGTTGTACTCGCTGATCGACTTCCGCGGGACCGACCCCGATCCCACGGCGACCAGCACGGCCGGCCTGATCCCGTTCCTCGACACCACCGCCTTCCGGTTCGGGTACGGTGACACCAGCGCCGGCGAGCGGGTGATCGACGCGCAGTTCGCCTCGAGCACACTGTACGTCTCCACCACCGCCAACGACGGCGGGAGCACCTTGTTCGGCGTCAACTTCGCCGACGGGCGGATCAAGGGCTACGGCCTGCGCCTCGCCGGCCGCGACAAGACCTTCTACGTCCTGTGCGTGCGCGGCGCCGCCGGCTACGGGGTCACCGACCTGGCCGACAACGGCGACGGGACCATCACCGACCGGACAACCGGCTTGACTTGGAGCCAGGCGGACAGCGGCCGCGGGATGAACTGGTCCGACGCGCTGGCCTGGGTCCAGGCCCGGAACGCGGCCAACCATCTCGGTCACCGCGACTGGCGGCTGCCGAACGCCAAGGAGCTGCAGGCCCTGGTGGACTACACCCGCTCGCCGGACACCACCGGCTCGGCGGCCATCGACCCGCTGTTCGGCGTGACGGCCGTCACCAACGAGGCCGGGCAGCGCGACTACCCCTGCTACTGGACCGGGACCACGCACGTCAGCGCCAACGGCTTCGCTGGCTCGGCGGTCTACCTGGCGTTCGGCCGCGCGATGGGCTACCTGAACGGCCAGTGGCAGGACGTCCACGGCGCCGGCGCGCAGCGCAGCGACCCGAAGGGCGGCAACCCCGCCGACTACCCGCTCGGCCGCGGCCCGCAGGGCGACGCGGTGCGGATCCTCAACTACGTCCGCCTGGTGCGGGGCTGAATCATTGGGGTCAGGTCTTGCAATCGCACATTTGTGCGATTGCAAGACCTGGCCCCGTGTGGATTCCGGCGGCGACGGGGCGAGCGGGGGAGGTTTCCCGCGGCCGGAAATAGGTCGAGCGTCCCCGGTTTTTTCAGACCTCGACGACGAAGGGTTTGGTCGCTGCGCGGAGGGCTAGGCACTCGTCGCGGAAGCTTTCCAGGCCGGGTTTGCCCAGCAGGCCGGTAAGGAAGTCCTTGTAGGCTTGAACGCCTGGCTGGTCGAGCGGGTTGACCGCCATCAGCCGGCCTTCGACCACCGTCGCCAGCTCGAACAGGAAGATCAGCGCGCCGAGATGTTCCTCGTCGACCCGCTTGATGCTCAGCGTCATGCCCGGCCGCTGGGCCTTGGCGTAGGCGGTGTCGGTGGCGATGTAGGCCATCTCGTTGATGGCCGAGAGCGGCTGGCCGGCGGCGAAGAAGTAGCCGTCGGTCTGGGCTTCGTCGTCGGCGCTGGGTTTGCGGCCGATGTCGTAGACCTGGCGCTCGTGTTCGTCGCCGTCTTCCAGGTCGGTCTTGACCGGCTCCCTCAGCGGCTCGCGGACGACCAGGTTGCAGATCACTTTGTCGCGGGTGCCTTCCTGATGCTGCTGCCCGCGGGAGTGCAGCTCCCGGGTGCAGACCGCGGTCAGCGGCGTGCGGCCCTGATCCTGCTTGCCCAGGGACTCGGCCGAGAGCTGGTCGTACCACAGCCCGAAGGCCTCGAGCTTCTTGGCCCAGACCGACATGACCGAGATCGGCCGGCCCTTCAGCAGCGACAGATGCTGCAGCGCGGCGTAGAGGTAGGCCGGGTTCTTCCACACCCGGGTATTCTGCAGACAGCAGTCGCGCATCTGCTGCGCGCCGTCGAGGAGCTTGCCGAGGTCGAGGCCCATCATCGCCGCCGGGAAGAGCCCGACCGGGGTCAGGACCGAATACCGGCCGCCGACGTTGTCAGGCAGCTCGAACAGCTTCAAACTTGGCAGCTTGAGGTGCTGGCAGAAGCGCTCGAGGCGAGTCCGTCGCCCGGTGGTGGCGGCCCAGCCCTTGACCCGGCCGCCCAGCCTCTGGCGCAGCAGGCGGAACGCCAGGCCGGTTTCGAGAGTCGAGCCGGACTTGGACACTACGTGAACCGTGACGTCCTGGCCGTCGAGCAGGTCGAGCAGATCGGCGAAGGCGTCGTTGTCGAGTCCGTTGCCCTCGAAGTACATCCGCGGCCAGTCGCGGCGGTCGCGCGGCAGCTCGTTGTGGAAGGTGTGGCAGAGCGCCTCGAAGAGCATCCGCGCGCCGAGGTACGAGCCGCCGATGCCAAGCACGAGGTGGGCGTCGGCGAGCTCGCGGAACTCGGCCGCCGCGGCGGCGAGTCGATCGAGGTGTTCGCGCATGGTGTGCGGCAGGTCCCAGAACCCGAGCTCGCGATGCCGGCCGGTCTCGCCGAGATCCGCCTCGATCTGCTGGTGGACGCGGTCCAGAAGGGGCTGCAGGGCGTCCACGTCCTCCTCTCGAAGACCATTCGCCAGGCCGATGTTGGTGGACATCAGGTGGCTGAAATCAAGCTCCAGATCGATGGCCATGACCGCGGCACCTCCGCCGCCTGCTTTCCCCGCCAACGGATTTCTCCTCCGGAAGGAGGAATCGAAGAGTCAGGGAACCTGTCGATATACACGTCCGTTTGGAGTTGCGCAATGGTGGACATGACGGTGGGTGAGTTCCTGGACCGGCTGGCCTCGCGCGAGCCGACTCCGGGCGGCGGCAGTGTGGCGGCGTTGGTCGGCGCCTTGGCGGCCGCGTTGGCGTCGATGGTCTGCGAGCTGACCATCGGCAAGCCGAAGTACGCGGCGTACGAGCACGACCTGAAGTGCCTCAAGCGCAAGGTGGATCATCTCCGGGGCGAGCTGAGCGACCTGATGGTCGCCGACGCCGCGGCGTACGAGAACCTGTCGGCGGCGTACAAGCTGCCGAAGGACGACGCCGAGGCGCGGGAGGAGGCGATCCAGGACGCGCTGGTCGACGCCACCGAGGTGCCGATGCGCATCATGGAGGCGATGGCGCAGGTCCTGGACCTGACGCCCAGCCTGACCCAGAAGGGGAGCGCGCTGCTGGTCAGCGACGCCGGCATCGCGGCCCTGCTGGCCTCGGCCGGGCTGCGCGCGGCGGGGCTGAACGTGTTGATCAACCTCAAGGCCACGCGAGACTCCGAGCGCGTCGCCGCGATGCACGCGCGGATGGACGCGGCCGCCGGCTCGCGGGTACAATTGGCGGTCAGCATCCACAACGAGGTGCTGCGCCGGTTGCAGTAGCGGGACCATGAAGACCATTCTCTGGCTGCTGGCCGCCTGGCCGGCGACGGCGGCGATCACCCAGTTGCCCGAGGCCGACCTGCCGCCGCTGCCGACCTGCCAGGTCCACCGCGCGGCCCGGCCCATCGCCATCGACGGGCGACTCGACGACGACGGCTGGAAAGCCGCCGAGCCACTGACCTTGACCTTTTGGTGGCCGGACCAGACCGGGCCGAAGGATCCCACCACGGTCCGGTTGCTGTGGGACGAGCGCTGCCTGTACGTCGGCTACGAATGCCTCGACCGCGACCTGACCGCGCCGCACACCGTGCGCGACGATCCCACCTATCAGGACGACTGCTGCGAGATCTTCGTGCTGGCCGACCCCGTCCGGCGACCACTCTCCTATGTCGGCTTGGAGATGAACGCCCGGGCGGTGATGTACGACTACGCCTACACCCACGGAGGGGCACTGTTCCGCCGGTTCGACCTCACCGGGTACCTGCTGGCGACGTTCCTGGACGGCACCCTGGATGCCCGCGGCGACCAGGATCGCGGGTTCCAGTTGGAGGTCGCGGTGCCGTTCCAGAATTTCGACGACCTGACCCGGAAAGTGCCGCCCGCGGCCGGCGACACCTGGCGGGCGCAGCTCTGCCGCTGGGACGGCACGGCCCCGGACCGGGCGCTCAGTCTCTGGACGCACTCGGGGATGAAGCGGCCCGACCCGCACAACCCGGAACGGTTCGGGAACCTGACCTTCGCCACGCAGTAATCCTCCGATGTTCACCGATGCGCAGGCAACCGGCGCGTCTGTGGGCGGCGCCGGCATGGGTCCCATACGACGCATGCGACACATGGTTCCAGGTGACCGGAACGCCGTCGGATCAGGGATTGGCGGGGCGGCGGCCCGCGACCAGGATCAGGAACGCCGCGGCGGCCAGGGCGAAGCCGAGGGCCAAGCGCTGGTCGGGGCTGGCGGGGGCCGCGCCGGCGAGGAGTTCCAGACGCCAGTGGAGCGGGCGCAGGCCGGGCGGAGTGGCGCGCAGCTCGGTCAGCTCGAAGCCGTGCCGGCCCGGTTGGGCGGCGGTCAGACGCCACTGGTTGAGGACCGTCGCGGTTCGGCCGCGGGCGACGGTGCGGCCCTCGGCCAGCGGCTCGAGGGCCGAGTCGGCCGGCTGGCCGTCCGGTCCGGTGACCCTCAGCCGGGGGGAGGCCGCCGGTGAGCGCCGGTCCTTGGCGGCGAAGGTGACCGCCGAGCGGAGCAGGTAAGACTCGCCCGCGCGCGGCACGGTCAGTGATTGGGTCCACGGCGGCGCGCCCGGCACGTCCGCCTCGATCTGACCGACCACTTGCCCCCGCCCCGCGCCAAGCGAGCCGGCGAGCAGGGCCAGGCCGACCACCAGGACCGCCCACCAAGCCGGCCGCCACCACCGCGCCGCCGGCCACCGGCTCATCGGTACCGCTCCGCCGCCGCCCTCAACTCGGCCAGCAGCGCCTCGGGGTCGGGGATCCGGCCGGCCACGTGGCCGAGGCGAACCGATGGTTTGACCGCGCCGTGGTAGTCCGAGCCGCCGGTGCGGCACAGGCCGTACTTTGCTGCCAGGGACTCGTACAGCCGGGTCATGGTCCCCGAATGCTGCGGGTAATAGCACTCGATCCCGTCCAGGCCCAGAGCGGCACAGATGGCCACCGCCGCCGCCAACTCCTCGTCGCTCAGACGGAGCTGGTAAGGATGCGCCAACACCGCCGCGCCGCCGGCGGCGTGGACCAGGGCGATCCCGTCGGCGGGTTCCAGGCGCGATTTCGGGACGTAGCACGGCCGACCCTGCGCCAGGTACCGGTCGAACGCTTCCTGCACGTCGGCCACCGCGCCCTGGGCGACCATCAGCCGGGCCATGTGCGGCCGGCCCGGCACGCCCTCGGCGATGGCGAACAGCTCCTCCTCGGTGATGGCGATGCCCTCGGCCTGGAGGAGCTCGATCATCCGGCGGTTGCGTTCCCCGCGCCAGGCCGCCAGCTCCGCCAGCCGCTCGACCAACTCCGGGTGTCCGGGGTCCAGTCCGTAACCGAGCAGGTGGAAGGTGCCACCCGGGAACTCGACGCTCAGCTCGATCCCCGGCAAGACCGCCGGTCGATCGCCGTCGAGCCCGAGCTCGGCATACGCCGCGACGGTGTCGTGGTCGCAGACGGAGATCAGGTCCAGGCCCTCGGCGCGCGCCAGGGCCAGCAGCTCACCGGGCGGCACGGTGCCGTCGGAGCAGGTGGTGTGGACGTGGAGGTCGAGCTTCACGGCCGTCGCCGGACCCACTCGGCCAGTTGGTGGGCCGTCTCGGTGATGGTTCCGGCGCCCATGATCAGCCAAGTCTCATCCTCGCCGGCGGTGTCCGTCAACCGCTCGAAGGCCGCCTCGGCGGTGCCGACATAGCTGGCCGGCGGCCCGGCCACCTCGGCCAGCCGGGCGCTGCTGATGCCGCTCAGGTCGCTCTCGCGAGCCTGGTAGATGTCGGTGATCAGCGCCTCGTCGCAACCGGCGAAGGCGCCGGCGTAGTCGTTCAGCAAAGCCCGGGTGCGAGCGTACTGGTGCGGCTCGTAGACCACCCGCAGCCGCCCGCCGAGGGCTCGGACGGCGGCGATGGTGGCGGCCACCTCGGTCGGGTGATGGGCGTAGTCGTCGAGCACTCTTATCCCGTCCGCCTCGATCAGCAGCTCCAGCCGTCGCTCGGTCCCGCCGAACGCCGCGGCGCCGGCCACGGCCTGCTCGACCGACAGCCCGGCGGCGCTGACCGCGGCGATGGCGGCGGCCGAGTTGAGCACGTTGTGGCGGCCCAGCAGTCGCGTGGTGACCTCATGCTCGACGCCGTCGGGGCAGCGCAGGCGGAAGCAGGCCCGGCCGCCGGGCCAGTCGACCACCCGCCAGTCGGCGGTCTCGGCGAAGCCGTAGGTCTGCGCCCTGCCGGCCACCTCCGCCGCCAGCCGGGCGGCGTTGGGACAGTCCGCGGCGAGGATCAGGGCCCCGGCTGGCTTAATCAGTCGGACGAACTGGACGAAGGTGGCGAAGAGATCGTCGAAGTCGGCGTAGATGTCGGGGTGGTCGTTCTCCAGGTTGGTCACCACGGCCACCTCGGGCGTCAGGTCGAGGAAGGCGCGGTCGTACTCGTCGGCTTCGACCACCACCCACTCGCCTCGCCCGCCGACGGCGTTGGTGCGGTAGTTGGCGACCACGGAGCCGACCAGGAAGGTGGGCTCCCACGCGGCCTCGACCAGGATGGTCGCGGCCAGGCCCGAGGTGGTGGTCTTCCCGTGTGTCCCGGCCACCGCCAGCCCGCGCCGCGGGTTGACGATCCGGCCCAGCATCTGGGACCGTTTGAGCGCCGGAATGCCCCGCTCGTGGGCGGCGACCAACTCGGGATTGGTTTCGGGCACGGCCGAGGAGTAGGTCACCAAGCCGCAGTCGGCGGGCAAGTTCGCCGCGTCGTGAGGCCCGACGGTGACGACGATGCCTTCGGCTTGAAGCGCGTCGGTGTACGGCGAGCGGCTCAGATCGGACCCGGAGACGCGACAGCCGTGCGCGGCGAGCAGTCGCGCGATGGCCGACATCATCACCCCGCCGATGGCGATCACGTGGACCCGCGCACCCGGCGGGACGACTTCTTCAGGCGGCAAGCTCATGGACTCGAAGGGCCTCCGGACAGGCCGATGATAGCACGCGAAGTCGGCCTCGGACAAGGCGGAGAAGGGCCAGGTGGACGGAGTGGACAGTGTGGACGGTGTGGACGCGACGACCAGTGGTTGCGGTGGCCACTGCGTCCACTCCGTCCACTCCGTCCACCCCGATCCGCCGTGCCGCGGGCAGGCCATCGGTCCGTCGCGGCGCAATCACCGTCGGGCCGGCCGCCCGGTTACGCCCCCGGCGAACCGTACCGCACCGCCACCCGCTGGTCCACCGGCACCTTGAGCAGCAGGTCCGGCTCCTTGACCCCTGGCCAACGAATCGCGATCGTCACCGGCCCGACTTCGGCGCCCAGCCCGAAGTGTAGCGTCAGGTCGTTCTGGTTGCCCTCGCCGGTGCCCGCCTCCACCTGGCGGGTGAGCGTGCCCAATGGCGTCTTGAGGCGCACCTGCGCGCCGATGGCCGAGCGGTTCACCCGCTGGCCGTCGCCCTCCAGCGTCACCGCCAGCCAGTGCTTGCCCTGCGTCTGGTTGAGGAACAGCTTGCCGCCGGCGATCAGGTCGAGCGCGCCGTCGGCATTGACGTCGGCCCAGGCAGCCTGGTAGGTCGGCGGCAACTCCGCCAAGCCGGCGGCGGCGGTGGCGTCGCCGAACTTGAGGCCGCCGTCGTTGTGGAAGAGCACCGGGAAGTTCCGTCGACCGAACGACGCCGTGCCGTAGACCGTGGTGAAGAACAGGTCGAGCAGGCCGTCGTTGTCGTAATCGCCGGCGGCGGGCGTGGCGTAGGATTCCTGGTAGTACACGCCGCAGGCCCCCTTGTCCTCGAAGTGCCACTGACCCTCGGGCCCCAGATTGCGGTAGAAGCGGCTCTTCGGCTGGTCACCGCGGTTGTCGACGTGGGCGAAGTTGCCGGCGAAGAGGTCGAAGTGCCCGTCGTTGTCGAAATCGCCCCAGACCGCGCCGATGGAGTGGCCGCCGTCGAAGCCGGGCGAGGTGGCCACCACGTTGTGCTCGGCCGCCACGTCCCGGAAGCTCGCCTGGCCGTCGTTCAGGAGCAACGCGTTGGGCTGGAGGCGGTAGTTCGAGCAGTAGATGGAGAGACTGCCGGATTCATTGAAGTCGCAGGCGGTGACGCCTCTGGTGCGGTACTTGGAGTCGGTCCAAGCCAGCGTGAACCCTTGGCCGCTGGCGTTGAGCAGGAGCAGGCTGGGCCAGGTGATCCCCTTGGCCCAGTCCTCGTAGCCGCCGATGAACAGGTCCGCGAACCCGTCGTTGTTGAAGTCGCCCCAGCAGGCTCCGCGCGAGACCGTGGGCGGGAGCGCGGGCAGCGGCACCTCGCTGAATCCCTGGCCGGCGTCGTTGTGGTACAGCTTGACCGACGACCAGCAGAAGAGGTCGGGGTAGCCGTCGTTGTCGAAATCGGCGGCCACGCAGGGGCCGACCGAGGCGAGCCTGGTGAACTGGTCGCCCTCATTGAGCCACAGCGCGCCGCCGGCGACGAGGTCGGGCCGGCCGTCGCGGTTGCAGTCCACCCAGCAGGCGGCGCCGGTGTCGAGCTTCAGGCCCAGGGCCGCCGTGCGGTCGATGAAACCCGGCGCCTGGGCCGAGGCGAGGGCGGCCACGAGCGGCAGCCAGAGCAGATGGCGCGACGACATGGGACGACCTCCGTGGTCCCGGCGATTGTGCCTGGGAGCGACCCGACGCGTCAAGCCGGGGTGTCTGACGCAGGTCGTAGGGCAGCAGCGCCGGACCGCTCCGGTCACCAACGGAAGAACCGGTAGGGGTCGTCCCATTCCGCTGGTTGGTCGAGGTACAGGCCGTCCAGCCAGCGGCCGGCGGTGGGGTCGGCGATGGGCTCGAAGCGCACCTCGGCCAGCGACAGCTTACCCGTGCCCTGGTACCAGATCTGGAACCGCGTCGCCTTGTCGGCCGTTCCTTTCGCGGGCGCGGTGAAGGCGAACCGCTGCCACTGTGGGCCGGGCGCGAAGGTCTGGTAGTCGAACAACGGCTGCCACTTGTCGGTGGTCTGGAGCGCCACCGAGACGGTGCGCGCGGTCAGCCCTTCGGCCCGGGCCAGCAGCGACAGCCGGTACCACTGCCCCTGGGTGGCTGGGACGCCGCTCTGGCTGAGCATCACACTGGCAGCCTCGGGTCCGGCCCCGGCCAGGAGCTGGGCGAAGCCGCCATCGGGCAGCTTCTCCCGCGTGCAGGTGGTGCCGCGCGGGGTCGCGGCGAAGGTCCACTCGTCGGCAACGCCGTCGCCATCCGCATCGCTCGCGAAGGTCCCGTTGCGCACCAGCGAGGTGCCCCCATCGCCGCCGACCGCCTGCCCGAACCGCTCCAGCAGCGGCGTCACGCCGGCCACGCCGAGATTGGCCAGGACCCGCGTGAGCAGGAATGACGCCCGCCGCCAGGTCTTGCGCAGGTTCTGCTGCTCGGAGCCGAACTGGCAGAAGTACGGTGCCGTCCCGGCTTCGAAGCTCTCGTTGTCGGCGGCGTTCGAGCCCCTCTGGTCCGCGCGGTAGTCGCCTTCGTAGAGCCGCAGGAGATCGGCCCTGAATCGGCCGCCCTCGCCGCTCGCGGAAACGTAGGCCTGCCAACCCTCGCCGAACTCCTTGGCGACCCGGAAGGTCAGGTGCAGCTCGGTCCACGCACCGGGCTTCAGCGCCACGTCCTCTCCGCGCGCCGCCCGGTCCCACGGCCGGCCGGCCCGCTCGACCTCGAGCCGGGCGGTCATCGGCCCGTCCAGGACCTTCACCGCCGCCGCCAGCGTGTAGGTCCGCCCGACCGCCCCGGCGGCCACCCTCCGGCCCAACTGCGCGTTGGCCACGGTGCCCATGGTCACCAGCGCGCTGCGCCGGCCCTCGGCCGCGTCGCCGTCGGTCACCTCGAAGGCCGGCAGCGCGCCGCGCGAGCGGGTCACCCGCCACGGCGCCAGTTGGCAGAAGACCACGCCGCCGGCTTCGCCCAGCACGCCGTCGCCCACGGCGCCGGGGCCCGCGACCAGCGGCAGCTCCCGCGGCGCGCGCTGGTGGACGTCCGCCGGACCTGCCCCGGCAAACGGTGAGCCGGCCGCGAACGGCTCGAAGAAGGCATTGACGTGCTCTTTGACGGTCAACGTCACCGGCGCGGGCAGGAAGGCGTCGGCTTCCGCCTGGTCGAGCTCCACGGCCAGCAGGCGTCCGCCCGCCTTGAGCCATTGCGCCACGGCCTGACGGTGTGGCGCCAGCGCCCGCCCGCCGCCGGGGCCGACCACCAGCACCTGATCGGCCGACAACGGCCCGCCCGAGTAGCGGCCGGCCGTCACGCCGGCCGCTTCGAGGTGCCGCCGGCCGTCGTCATTGCCGACGTACAGCGCGCCGCGCCTGTCCGGCGGGCGCCAGCTTGCCAGGTAGGCCAGCAGGTTGCCCACCAGCCGTTCGGCGGCCGGCTCGGTTTCGCTCCGGCCGGTCACGTCCACCTGGCAGAAGAGCACCATCCCGCGCCCCTCGCGGTACTCCAGCAGGGGGCTGTACTGGAGGCTGAAGCCGCCCTCGACCAACGGCAGGAAGTCGCCCCGCGCCGGCTTCTCGATCAGCACCGAGGCGACGTTGCCCCGGTTGCCGCACCGCCACACGCGCGGTGACTCGATCCCGCACCAGCGTACCGTCGGCCCGGAGAACCGGCGGCTCGGCTCGTATTCCAGCCGCGGCGGCACCAGCGTGGCCGAGCCGCGCCAGTCACGCAGGTGGTCGGAGGTCAGCCCGGACAGCGCCGGGTGCCCGGCGACTCGCGGAAAGACCTGACGCAGGCCGTACTCGTTGACCCGGAACCCCAGCCGTTGCTCCAAGACCGCCGAGGGCTGCTCGAAGACCAGCACCTTCAGGCCGTCGCGCACCCGAAGCAGGTCGGGACACGGCCCGTCCACGGTCAGGGCGGACTTGCCGATCACCAGCGCCTCGACGTCGTTCAGGCCGTCACCGGCGGCGACGGCCCGGAACGGCACCTCACGCGCGCGTAGCAGGGCGGTGGTCTCGCCCAGCGGGTCGTACACCGCCAGGTTGGCCGGCGCAACGACGGTTGGCGGCGGCGGCAGCACCTGGACCGTGAACGAGTCGTCCTGCGTCTCGCCGGAGCCGAAGCGGACGGTGGCGGTCAGCGCGTAAGCGCCCGGCGCCAGGCCGGCGGGGAGCGCGAAGCGGAGCGGCAATCGGGCCTGGTCTCCCACCGCGACGGTGACCTGCTGCCGACCGCTCGCCGGCGGCGCGGTGTTCAACGACCAGGCGCAGTCGGCGGTCGCCGGTTCGCGGGAGTCGTTGATCACGATCAGTTGCTTGTCGACGGTCTCGCCGGGCAGGAAGACGTGGTCCCGGCTGGTGAACGCCGTCGGCTTGCCGGCCAGCCAGGCCAGCAACGGCCGGTTGTTCCGGACCATCGCCTCGGCGGCCGGGGTGGGCACCCAGTCGGCCCGCTCGTAGGCCAGGTCCATGCGGTCGTAGCGGTACTCCAGGTAGTCCGGACTGAAGCCGGGCCGCTGGAGGCGGGCCCAGTCGGTGGGCAGCTCCTGACGTCGGCCGCGCTCCAGGCCGGGCTTCGGCTTCCAGTAGACGGCGTACTCCCAGGGCGAGATGGCCGACACCCCCCAGGTCCGGAAGGCGCGCCAGTTGGCGGTCAGGTAGGCCGCCATGACCGGGTAGCGCTCGTCGAAGTCCCACGAGCCGAGCTGGTGCGGGTAGTCCCACCGGTTCCAGCGCCCGCCGGCGGCGAACTGTTTGGCCTCCCAGCGCAGGTTCTCGCGCTCCTCGTCGCTGATCCGGTAGGCCGGGTCGCCCAGGAACTGCGCGTTCCACTCGGCCAGGCAGAAGTCCCACGGCACCGTCGCGCCGCCGAACGCTCGGGCGCCCCGGTACCAGCCCCGGTACATGGCGAAGTCCCAGGTGAACGGCGCGCCGTACTCGCACAGGAACATGGGCTTGACGCTCTTGGTGGCCCAGGTCTCGAACCAGTCCGACAGCTCCTGGATCGGCGCGAAGTTGGGGTAGAAGTTGACCGTGTGCATCGCGCCCAGGGTGCCCGACGAGTGGTGGTAGACGATCCGGCTCGGGTCCAGCTTCTTGATGATGGCCTCCGCCCGCAGCGCCAGCTTGACGTTGCCGGTGGCCCAGTCTTCGCGGCGGGCCTGCACCCCGTCCATCAGGTCCGGGTTCATGTCCTCGCCGTACCCGGTGGCGTTGTGGCTGGTCGACCAGGCCACCACCGAGGGATGGTTCTGGGCCACGCGGACGTAGTATTCGGCGTGCTGGGCATAGCCGTTGGTCTGGTCGGCGTCCGGCGCCTTCCAGTCGTAGTGGCCGAAGTGCGGCTGCGACAGCGCGACCAGCATCCCCACGTCGTCGGCCGCCCGGAGGATCTCCTCGAAGCCCAGGTGCGAGCCGGGCTCGCAGCCGTAGTTGTGGGTGTAGACGAAGTTGATGCCGAAGCTCTGCAGCCGGAGCAGACTCTCCCGCGCGCCGGCGTACGACGCCCACGCCGCGCCCACCTGGCCGTTGTCCAGCGGCACCGCCGTCAGGTGCAGCCGCGTGCCGTTGAGGATGAAGTCCCGGCCGTCGATCCACAGCTCGCGGAAGCCGAACCGGAGCGGCCGGTAGACGTCCACAGCCCGGCCGCCGGCGTCCAGCAAGCTCATCTGAACCTGGTAGACGTTCCCCGGCGTGTGGGTGTCCCACAGCTTCTCCGGCCGCCACGGGCGGATGAACGAGAACCGGCCGTCGCGCACCTCGGCCGGACCGAAGGCCGGGCTGGTGAATGTCTCGACCCGGCGCTCGCCGTCGCTCACCTCGGCCCGCAGCGTGTAGCGGCCATCGGCCAAGTCGGCCACCGCCACATCGCAAGTGAGCTCCCACCGACGCACCGAGGGATCGATCTTCACGTCGCCCAGGCGCGGGCCGCGCGGCTCGGAAACCAGGAACACGTCGCCGCACAGGCCGCGCCGGCGTACCGTGCCGGGGACCTGCCGGGCCGAGGCGGTGTCGCCGAAGGACAGCATCACCGCCTTGAGCGGCATCGCCTCGACCAGCAGCGACAGCGTCTGACGGGCGCCCGGTCGCACACCGGTCAGCTCGAGCTCGCCGCCGGGGAAGCGCAGCTCGCCGAGCCGCCGACCGTCGAGGAAAACGGTGGCCAGGGAGTTGAGATACTCAACGGCGAGGGCCACGCGCCGGCCCGCCCAGTCCGCGGGGACCTGGAGCTCGCGTTGGTACCAGGCACGCTTGACGGCGCCGAGGTTGGTCTCCGGCCAGGCCGGGTGGGCATGGACGGTCTGGCAGTCCTTCTGCAGCCAGTCGCTGATCCCCGGCCAGCCGCCGGGCACCTTGAACCAGCCCCACCGGTCGGCGGGCACCGGGTCGGTCACCGCCTGGGCCGGCTGCCAGCGCCACAGCCCGTTGAGGCAGACCCGCTCCCGGGTCGGCGTGGCCTCGCGCCAGGCCGCCTTGAGATCCCATACCGCCCGAACGCCCTCCGGCAACGGCGCGTCGGCGGCGGCCAGCGGCCTGAGGGCGAGCAGCAGCGACAGGACGAGGCAGCGGTCGATCATGGCTCAAGCCTCGAGGCGGCCGGACCGGCCGCGGGACGGAAACGGCGGTGCACCGTCAGCATTCTGCGGCCAGACGCCCGGTCCTGCCCCGGGACAGTGAACCAGCCAGCACCGGATCTCGTCGCGCGAGGCCACACGCCAGGCGGTCGGGCGACCTCGGCGGCCGAGCGCCCGACTGCCGTCCACGACCGCTCCTCGGTGCCCTGGCGACCGAAGGTTCTCAGATGCCACCTGCTCGATGCGCGAAGTCACCCCGAATCTGTCCCTGTGAGTAGGAAATACTTCCCCGAATCTGTCCTTCTGAGGCGATGGTGCACGGTCCGCGCCGGGACGAAAGGAACCGCCTCCCTCGCCGCGAACGCGGTCGGTGGAGCCAGCCGTGTACGCGCTTCATCCGCCGTCGGTCCACGTCTTCGAGCGCGCCCTCGACGAGCCCCGGTCGCGGCAGAGGGTTGAGCGCATGCTGGCCGGGTTGGGGCACGATCCGGGCTCGGTCGAGATCATCCGCGAGGGCGACATCCCCGAGCTGGTCCGCCGCCAGGGTTGGGCCGACGCGCGGCGGCGGCAAGGCTGGCTGGGCGAGCACCGCGACCCGGCGCTGGTCTTCGCCACGCTCCGGTTCGACGACGCGCCCGACCCGGCGCCCGTTCAGGCGGCCTGCCCGCCGGGCACGTCCGCTGGGCTGGTCGGCAACCTGCTCGGTCACGGCGGCCGCGGCCTGGCCCGCGAGAAGTACACCTCGCTACGCGGCGTCTGCCGGGCACGCGTGCAGTTCGACACGGTCTATGGTTGCCCTCACGGCTGCGCCTACTGCGCCGGCGGCAAGGTGGCGGTGATCTTCACCAATCTCGAGGAGTTCATCGAGCGGCAGGTCGTCCCCAGCGCTGAAGCCGAGCCGTGGCAGAAGGTGTTCATGTTCAACTCCAGCCTGTCCGACACGCTCTGCTGGGAGCCGGAGTACGGGCTGTCCAGGTTGTTGGCCGACTACTTCGCCACCACCGCTGACCAGCACTACCTGATCCACACCAAGAGCGCCAACGTCGACTTCCTGCGCGAGCTGGACCACCGTGGCAGGACCATCGTCCTGTGGAGTCTGACCGGCGACACCGCGGCCCGGTGCATCGAGCCCCGCACGGCCACACCCGCCGAGCGGATCGAGGCCGCCCGGCGATGCCAGGAGGCGGGCTATCCGGTCCGCTTCAAGCTCAAGCCCATCGTTCCGGTGCGCGGCTGGCGCGAGGAGTATGCCGCCCTGATCGACCGCCTGCTGAGCGTCACCCGGCCGGACAGCATCGGGTTGTTCATGCTCGCCTGGATGAACGCGGCCGAGGTCGAGTCCATCCTCGACGTGGAGCTGCTCGACCCGGACTTCCTGCAGGCCCTGCGCGACGGCGCGGAGTCGACGAAAGGCGTCACCGCCGGCCCGTTCCCGCACGAGGCGCGAGCCGAGGTGTACGGCTTCCTGATCGACCAGATCCGCCGCCGCGACCGCGAGGTGCCGGTCTTCCTGTGCACCGAGACGCAGGACATGTGGCGCGAGTTTGGCCCGCGGCTGGGCGTCGGCCCGCAGAACTACTACTGTGGCTGCGGTCCCCAGTGCCCGCCGGGGCTGACCCGGCTCGGACAGGTCCTCGTGCCCACCGAGATGCGCGGCGCTACGGCTTAGGGCGGCGGCGGGACTGCATGATGACCCGTCTCGCCATCCCCGACACTCGGGGGTCCTTGTCCTCCGCCGCCTGGCGGACGTACGGACTGATCGCGTAGTCCGGGATGTGCAGCAGCGCCTCCAGCGCCTTCAGTCGCGTCACCGGGTCGCGGTGTTCGAGCAGCTTGCCCAACGGCTCGATGGCCGCGCGGCTGCGGGTCATCCCCAGGGCGGTCACGGCGTCCAGCCGGACGGCGGCGTCGCGGTCGCGCGTGGCGCGCGCCAGCGCGTCGATGATCTGTGACTGATCCGCGGTCCGTCCCTGGATGCCCGCCATCGTCGCCAGGCTGCCCAGTTCCGAGACGGCGGCCCGGCGGGAGCCCGCTTCGCGGGAGCGCAGTTGCTTGAGCAGTCGGTCCGCTTCCCCTGGACTCACCCGGCCTGCGTCGGACATCTGCTCCTGGGCATGGCGCGTAGCCCGCCGGAGCGCGTAGCGAACCAGATCGATGGCCGGGGGCCCGAGCAGGATCGCCAGCACCACCGCGGTCCCGGTCAACCATTGGCGGCGGTGGGACCTGGCTGCAGCCGGGCGCAGGTCCTTCGCCAGGTCGGCGCCCTCGGCGTACACGGCCCCGGCCATGAGGCCCAGGAAGGGGACATGGGCGCTGAACAGCAGGTGCTCCCAGTCCGGTACCCCGTGCCCCACCAGCGCCGCCAGGGCCACCGCCACGACGCCGCCGACGGCAATCCCCCACCACGCCCCGGCCCGGCGCGCGGGCGGCCCGGCGATCAGGACCGCCACCATCACGCCGATGCCGCCGCCCACCGGCAGCGCCATGAGCGGCCCGATCACCAGCCAGACCAGCGGGCTGGGATCCGACACCCCCTGCAGCACGACACAAGCCCAGGCGAACATCCCGCCGGCCCCGAGCAGGGCGCCCAGCAGCCCCGCTCCGAGCAACAGCCGGCGCGGTTGCTGCGTGACGCAGAAGGCCAGCAGGAGCGTGATCGTGATCAACTGCCCGTAGAGCATCTCCACGGCATGCCTCCTCCTACCGGCTCACCGGCGGGCGCGCGCCGCCACCACGAGCGCTTCCAAGACCACCAGGAACGCACCCATCAGCATCAGCGCCCGGCCGTTGCGGCGCGCCGGCCCTTCCCCCCGCATCTGACCCTTGATCCCGGCCCAGCACAGGCAGACTGGCAGCCCGACCAACACCAGGACCACCACAAACTCGAACAGGGTTTCTCGCGACCAGACGTCCATGGCCACATCCTTGGTGGGCACCGGGCCGAAGCCCAACCGGCCTTACTTCGGCATCACCACCGCCGCCATGAGCAGCAGCAGCACGTAACCCAGCAACAGGCCGCCCACGGCGATCAAGGCGCAGCCCCAGGCCTGTCGTCCAGACGAGTCGGTCTGGCAGCGGCACTTGGCCCCGAACCAGATCAGCGCGGGCGGCCCGAAGACGAAGGCGAGGCCGAACACCCAGGCGCCCAGGGTCTCCAACGCCTCCGTCTCTCCGGTCGCCAGGAAGGGCAGAACGAACAACAGCAGCACCGCGGCCGCCGCGCCGCCGACCAGGTACCACGGCCCGCCCTTGAGGTCGGAGGTCAGGGCCGCGGAGACCGACGAGCGCCACTGGTCAGGGGTCATCTTCCGCGGCGCCGTGGTCCGCGCTTTGGCCACCGCCAGCCGGCGGACGGCGAACGGCGCCAGCGCGCAGAACAGCCACAAGGAGGCGGCGAACAAGGTAAAGCACCAGTCCAGCGTCAGCGGCGCCTCGCCGGTGCCGCGCGTGCTCCACGGCGGCAGGGCGATGAAGCCCTGGCCTTTGCCCTCGGTCTGAACAGCCACCCGTAGCGGAGTCCAGGTGATCAGTGACCACAGGCACCACAGGATCTGTGAGCCGGACCAGGTTCCGACCAGCGCCACCAAGACCCACTGCCAGGCCGGGACGGCGGCCAGGCGGCGGACGTTCACCCGCTGCTCGTCCTCGTCCGGCCGCAGCTCGCGCGCGTAGACGGCGGCCGCGCCGAGCACACACTCGTCCGACAAGCTGAGCCCCGCGTGCTGGACGATGGCCGCCACCAGCTCATCGCGGCGCTCGATCCAGGGGCCGACCACAACCCCATGCGCGACCTGGTCGAACCGCACGTCGAGCGGCCGCCGATCGCGGTCGAAAGTATCGTGAACGACCAGCTTGCGCAGTCGCGACCAGGGCATGAACCATTCACCGCCGGTCGCGCGACGGAGGGCGAGGCCGTCGTCCTCCAACCGCACATACCCCCGTTGCCGGAGCCGCCGAGCCTGCACCAATCGTCCGGAGCCCGCCGTCGCGATCAGCGCCACCCAGAACAAGACGAACGCCGCCACCGCTCCAGCGGGAGGGACGGGCCGGGTCGCGCCGTGCTCGGGATAGCAGACTTCCGCCACCACGATCGCCGTCACCGCGACCAGCGCTGCGGCCACCCCGACGGCGTACCGCGCCGCCAGCCGGCCGAATGGTGGGTCGTAGCGGAAGGTCAGGCCGCGCCCCGGTTCCATAGCTGGAGCGGTCACGACCTGGACCGCGCTCGCGACCTCGGCGTCTGGAGCCCGTTCGAACTCCCAGCCGCAGCCGAGACAGACGAGATCCGCCTCGTACATCGGCGCCGCGCACTTCGGGCAGGCCCGCTGACGAGCCATCGCCCACCCCTTTCGCCGGGTAGGATCCCGACAACCAAGTGTTCGTCCCGGCACTCATCCCCAGATTCCGCGACCGGCCGGCGCCCCCGGCACCGATCCGTTCGCGCTTCCCCATAAGCTGCGAGGCTGTGGCGAGTGTACGACCCTGGACACGCGGAGTCAAACGTCCTGTGGAGGAGGGCTGGGCGAGGCCGTCCGGTCCGGGTCCCGGCGGCACCAGAGCGCCAGGCCATTGAAGGGCGTCCTGTTGATGATGGGGCTGAGCGTGGCCGTTACCGCGTGCGTGGTCTGGTGGGTGGCCAACCCGTTGGGGCCGGCGTCCCGTGCGCCCACCGGCTGAAGCAGGGCAGACGTGGTGTGGCACCCCACCGTCCGAGCTGGACGCTGGTGAGTCTAGTGCGCGCCTGCCCAGCGTCGATATTGGACCAGGGCCCAGGCCGGTGGCCCCAGCACGATCGCCAGCAGCACCACGGAGCCGGCCAGCCATTGCCAATGGAAGGCCTTCGCCCCATCCGGGCGGAGTCTTCTCGCCACCGCTGCTCGTTCGGAGTACCCGGCACCGACCACGGCGCCCAGGAAGGGGATGTGGGCACTGAACACCAGGTATTCCGGATCCGGTGCCCCGCGCGCCACCAGAGCCGCGTGGACTGCCGCCACAACGCCGCCAAGTGCAAGCCCCCACGACGCCCCGGCGCGACGCTCCTCCGGGCCGGCGATCAGGATTGCCACCATCACGCCGAGACCGCAGCCAACGGTCGGGAACACGATCGAGCCCATCAGCCAGTAGAACATGCCGAAACAGTCGTTTCTTGACATGTGGCTGGCCCAGGCACACGTCCCAACCAAGCCGAGCAACGAGCCCAGCAGACCGGCTCTGAGCAACAGCCGGCGCGGTTGCCGCGTCAGGCAGAACGCAAGCAGCATTACAACGGCGATCCCGTGCCCGTAGAACATTTCCACGGCATCCTCCGCTCGGCGGCCTGCCGCTGGCCCGCGGGTACGCTGCGCCTGCGCCGAGGCCCTGGCCTTCCCCGGCACCGGCGCGGGAACGCCCGGTGGCGAGACACCAACCACCTGTCGCGCCGGCCACGGTCCTGACAACCAGGCGCCCGTACCCGGCCGTCATGACTGATTCTGCGGCCGGACAGCGCACCTGGACACCGGTCCGTCCGCGCCTCCTTGGAGGCTGAGAGGCTGTGGCGAGTGTAAGACCCCGGAAAGGCGGAGTCAAACGGCTGCCATGCTCTGCTGCCCGGGAGGATTCGCCTGGTCCCCGTGAACTACCCAGCGCCGGTCGAGGGGGCCATGAAGGGCTGCGGGCGGGTGCTGTGGCTTGGGTGCGGCGCGGTGTTTGGGTCTGCCGCCGCGGTGTACACCGTGATGGCCCTGCGTGGCTGCGAACAGCGGTCGGTGCTCACTGTCTCCCTGGCCTCGTTGCTGTGGCCGCTCGTACTGGCGGCCCGTTCCGGGTCGCCGCGGCACCAAAGTGCCGGTCCGCCACGGAGCGTCCGGCCGACGTTGTGGCTGAGTCTGGTGGTGACTACGTTCGCCGGCTGGCGGGTGGCCGAGGCGCTCGACCACCGGTCTCGGCCGCCGGGACGCCTGTCGGACTACGAGACCGCTGACTGGGCGCCGCTCGGCGTCGGGTGGATCCTGCCCTACGACGTGCCGGTGGACGTCAGCGGCTACCACCTGAGCCTGATGGCCGCCGATGGGACTGGCAGACGGCGCCTCAGCGGCCCGTGGCCCGAACCGGGGCCGATCTCCTGGTCACCCGATGGTGGGCGTATCCTGTTCGCCACTACCCGCGGCAAGCGCGAGCAGGGCCTGTACGTGGTCGCGCCCGATCTGGCCCGGGAGCGGCTGTTCCAAGCGACGGATGAACCGGTGGCGTGGCTCGGATGGTCGCAAGACGGCAAGCTGGCGCGTTACGGCGATCAGGACCGGGAGTTCGTCAGCCGCGGAGACGGAGCCGAGCCGTTGACGGGAGCGGACGCCCGGCGCGCGTTCTGGCCGGAAGGCCGGACCGAAGTGATCGCCGACAGCGACGGCACGATTCAACTCGTCGACCGCGACGGTCAACCGACCCGCGGGCCGGCGGCGACCTACGCCGATCCGGCCTGGTCTCCCGACGGGCGAATGGTGGCAGTCACGCGGCGCATGAATTCAGGCACCGACATTGAGCTTCTGCCGGTTGCCGGCGGGCCGGGCAGGCGAGTCGGCGACGGCCGGCTGCCGGTCTTCTCACCGGACGGCACGCGGCTCGCCTTCGTCCGGCGGCACGAGGCCATCGCGCAGCGCCAGCAGACGCCGCAGGGGCTTCGAGAGTGGTCGGTCGGCGGCGACCTGCACGTCCTGGACCTGCGGAGTGGGACCGACCGCCGGCTGACCTGGCGCCTGAAGCACGTGGACGACATCCACTGGCTGCCCGACGGCCGACGCATCGTGTTCTGGGGACAGGGCCGGAAGCTGCGCGGCGAGGACGGGCGGAGGGTGCAGTACTGGGGCGAGCCCGAGCCGGCGGCTGGGTGGGCGCTGGCCGACGAAGCGGCCCTGCTGGCCGACACGGCAGACGGGACTCTGCGGCGCTTGGCCGATGCTCAGGCCGTCTGGTGTTCGCCGGACGGGCGACGGGCGCTGTTGGTTGAGGCCATCGCCGGACCGGTCAAACCGCCGCGGATGCTGGCTTTGGACCTCGCCACCGGCGCGAGCCGCCCGTTCACCGATGTCCCGCCCGACGAGTTGGTCGCCGCGGCCTGGTCGCCCGACGGAAACTACGTCGCCCTGGCTCGGCGCAGTTCGAGCAAACTCAGCACCTATCGGCCGTCTGCCCGGCCGGAGCGCGAGTTCTGGCTCGCCGACGCGGACGGCGGCAACCTGCGCCGCCTGGGCGGCCGGCCGGCGTACCGTCGCCGCGTGGCGGGTTACCCATACCGCCGGGCGCCGGTCCGCTGGACGCCGGACGGCAAGGCGCTGGTCTACCTGGCCGACGGAGACGCGGAGGGCAGTCTGCGGCGCCTCGACGTCACCACCGGCGCGGAGACCGTTGTTCAGGCGGAGGGATGTCGGGCGTATGCCATGGCTCCGGTCGGCCGGAACCTGGCGCTGGTAACCCGGGCCGACCTTGAGCGCAACGTGCGTCTGGTCGGGTGGGACGGCCGGACCATCCGGGAGTTGGTGCAGGAGGAACTGCCCCGCGGCCGGTCGCCGAAGCTGTCTCCCGACGGGCGGAGGGTGGCCTTCATCTCGCTGGCGGAAGCTGGCGCGCGGCTGCGAGTGACGAACACCGACGGCTCCGATCCCGGGGACCTGCCCGGGCCGATCACGGACTGTCGTGACCTCGCCTGGTCGCCGGACGGAACTCTCCTGGCGTTCATCCGTGGTCCGGAGAAGAACGAAGAGGTCGGCGTCGTGCCGGCGGCCGGCGGGCGGCCGACCATCCTCAGCCCGTCACCGGGACGGTACCGGGAACTGCTCTGGTCCGCCGACAGCCGGAAGCTGGCGTTCCTCAGCTTCGGCCGGGCGCCCGGCGGAACGGTGGTGGCCGAGGTGACCGGCCGGACCGTCACCGGGCCGGTGTCGTATTACCGGCCAACCTGGTTCCCGGACGGCCAGCGTCTGCTGCTGCAACGCTTCGGTCCCTCGGACCTGGATGCCAGGGGTCTGCCGGTCTACGGCGAGATCGCCACGATGCGCTGGAACGGCGCCGACCTACGCCTCCTGTCCTCCGTGCCGCCGCCCTGGTTGGAACCGCCGCCAGCCTTCCACGACGGGCCGTCGGACGGCGGCGCCGAACTGTCGCCTGACGGCCGGTGGATCGCCTATTGGCACCAGGGCCCGTCCACCGCGCTGGGGTGGCCGACCATGCCTCTGTGCGTGCTGGTGTTCTGCTTCCTCGGCCCGCTCTGCCTGGTCTGGGCGTGGTCGGCCCCCGTTGAGCCGAGCGGCCTGCGGCGGCTGGCGCGGCTCCTGACCACCGTGGTGATGCTGCTCTTCCTGGCCTCGGTGACCGTCGCCGCCCTGGCCCAACTGGCTGCCGGGCTGTCGGCGATGATGTGAGTGGGGGTTTGGCCGGTTCTGCTCAGCCGCGCCAGAGCGTCTCGACGGGCAGCGCCCACAACCGCTCGCCGAACGGGACCGCCGTCCGGCCGGTGCGGAGCACGATACCGCAGGTCAGGTCATCGCCAACCGCGTCGGCCAGGTCGCGGATCCTGGCGAAGTCGTGCTCGTTGACCGACGCCGCGCAGTTGATCTCGGCCGCGACCAACTGGCCAGTGCCGTGCTGGAGGACGAGATTGGTGCCGGATATTTCAGCCACCAATGGCTGACATATTCAACAGCAAGTGCCGCATCTCGCACCATCGAGGACGGCAGGGATCCGGGTCCGGCAGGGGGTCCGACCACCCGGCGCCGATCCTTCCGCGGCGGAAGGCGGAGCGGCCTGGCTCGCGAAGCTTCCGGCCACCGGGTTGGGAGCCAACCATGTCAGAGACCCGTTACGAGCACCGGACCGACAGCGTCGAGGACAAGCTGCGGCTGCTGGAGTCAGCGCGGCGGGAGGGCAAGCTGGATATCGCCCTGTCGCTGGTCGAGTCGCTCAAGGACACGCTCAGCTTCGAGCGCCAGGAGCGCGCCGAGCTGGGCGAGCCGCTGCTGCCCGCCGACCGGTTCACGCCCACGGCCGAGCTGCCGGCGGCGTGGCGGGAGTGGGCCAGGGGGTGGGCGTTCTGCAAACCCTTCACCGCCACCGAGACCGCCGGGCTGGCGCGTTGCAGCGAGCCGACCGAGCTGGTGGTGGCCTTCCGCTCCGACCAAGTCGCCGATCCGGCGCGCGAGGCGCGGCTGGCGAGAGTGGTCGAGGGCCGCCTGGTCGAGGTGCCCAGCCAGGTCATGGAGGTGACCCGCCGGCCCGGCGAGCTGTGCTGCCGGCTGCACTTCCGGTCCGACGCGCCGGCCGGCGGGGCGAGCGAGTTCCTGCTCTTCTACGGCCACGTCGGCGCCGAGCTGCCGGGGTATCCGTCCGATCTCAAGGTCCACGGCGAGGGGTACGGGCTGGACATCGTCAACCAGCACTACCTGGCCCGGCTGTCCCGTCAGATGGGGCAGTTGGAGCGGATGACCTTCCGCCGCGAGCACGGGCAGGAGCTGTTCGCCGGCGGGCCGGGTCACGGCGAGCCGCCGGACATCGACTGGGCCCACGACTACGCCACCTCGGGCCACTTCCAGAAATTGCGCATCACCAACTGGGCGGAGTGCCCCAACTGGGCGGTGACCCAGGGGCCGTTGTGTGTCCAGGTCCGACGCTGGGGCTTCCCGCACAGCCCGCTGCATCCGGTGTTCACCCCGTCACGCGTCCACATCGACGTGCAGTACAGCTTCTTCGCCGACCAGCCGTGGTTCTTCAAGCGCAGCGAGATGACCGTCGTCAAGGACCTGGAGATCGCCGCGCTGCGCGACGACGAGTGGGTCTTCTCCGGCTTCACCTTCACCGACCCGCTGTGGCTGGACGCCGACGGCCAGGTGCACGAGGGACCGGTGCCCGAGGAGCATAGCCGCAACATGCAGGGCATCGGGTACTTCAACCGGGACAGCCGCGACATGTTCCTGGCTCTCTGGCTGGACCTCTCGGCGGACGGCTTCGACGACCTGCAGCGTTGGGCCAACCCGATGCATTATTACCGCCCGCACGGCCACTGCTGGTCGCGCTACCCGGCCGGTCACACGCGGGAGTTGAAGGCCGGCACGGTGCTCCGGCAGTGGAACGCCTACCTCATGGCGCCCTACTTCGAGGTCGGCGGCGTGGCGGCCATGGGCAAGTCGCGGGGCGACGTGCTGCGCGGGCCCATCTACAGCGACGACGAAGGACCGAAGGTGATCGGCGCGCTACGCTCGCGGCTGCTCAGCCCGCTCAAGCTGGCGGCGTCGGACCCGCCGCGGGCCAAGGCCACGGCCACCGGCGCGCTGGCCCGGCCGGGCGAGACCGAGGCCGAGGTCGAGCTGAAGCGCACCCTCTGGACGGCGCTGCGCGACGCGCTGGACATGCAGTTCTACCAGAAGAACGCCAACGCCTACGACATGGGCCTGGTCTACGACCTGCGCCTGCGCGGCGACACGGTGACCGTGACCATCACGATGCCGCACCGCGGCCGGCCCATCCACAGCTTCGTCGGCGACCCCATCCGCGAGCGACTGCTGCAGGTGGAGGGGGTCCGCGAGGTATTGATCGAAGGCACCTGGACCCCGCCCTGGACGACGGCGCGGATGACCGAGGAGGGACGCGAGGCGATGGGGGTGCCGTGGGGGTGAGCGGCGCAGCAAAGCAGCCAAACGCGCATGGCTGTGGCGAGGGATAGCAGTATGGCGCGATCCGAGATCCGAGCCGGCGAACAGATCAAGGCCCTCCGCGAGGATTACCAAGAACTGAAGCCGAGGTACGAGAGACTGGCGTCCGAGATCGCACGCATCCTGGAGCAAGCGCTCCCGGTTGTGAAGCCAATTGCCAAGCCGCAGGCAATAAACTGGCGGGTCAAGGACGAGAGCAGCTTGGTCAGGAAGCTGTGGGACAAGAACTTGAAGTCCCTTGATGATGTCTCTGACTTGGCGGGGGTGCGAGTCATCGTCTACTTCAGGGATCATGTGGCTGCGATCGACAAGGGTGTTCTGCAAGATTGCGGACTGACGGTCCATCGAACGGAACGCAAGCGGGTGCCGTCGGGTTACCAAGCGGTGCACCACGAGGTCTCCCTTGGAACGACTCGATCAGGACTTCCAGAGTCTGCTGACATAGCGGCTCTGAAGGCCGAACTACAGGTATGCACGGTGCTTCAACATGCCTGGGCCGAAACGGAGCATGATCGGGGTTACAAGTCATGGACCCCGCTTTCGCCGCGAACCCGGACGCTATTCGACGCGCTGGCCAAGGCTCTGGACGCGGCTGATGATAACCTTGTGGTTGTCCGTGACGCAGCAGACGAGGAAAGAGCAGACGCAGACGGGCCGCTTGGTCCTGGAGCAGCGACGGCCATGGCACGGGACCGGGACATCGTCCGCGAACTCGACAGGTCGATAGCTGCTCGGCTAGACACAGAACTACGTAGCGAGTACTACGCGGACTGGCGGATGGACGCCGTGCTTCAGACGGCAGGCTTTCGGGCAGTTGGCGAGGTGCTCAAGTATGTGCAGTCCAACGAGGCTGCGGTCCTCGGCATGGTCGGTTACCGGGGCCATGGCGTTCCGGCACACAGAGGCGTCGCGCTCATGAACGCCGGCTACCTTCGTATGATCAGGGATGGACGTGATCAGGAACTGGCTGAGGTCATGGCGCGGATCTTCGCGGACGGCCAGGACTACAAGCGGGTCGTCACTCGGATCCGGGAGGAGGTCGAGCGAAGCGAGGGCACAGCGTGAACCGCTTGTGCCGGCACCGCGCGATTGCCGGGCTGTGCCGCTGCCCAATGTGCGGGACGCATCACGGCGGCCGTTGCCAGTGGGCCGCTCCGGCAGCGGAGGCGGTCCCGGCTACTTCAGGTCCCCCGGGCTGTACGGCAGGATCAGCGAGATCCTGACCTGCTCCGCATCGGACAAGCCGCCCTCGACGATGGCCTTCCAGAGCATGTCCTGCTTCTCCTTCTCGCGCAGTCCGTCGAACTGGCGTGAGACAACCACCACGTGAATGTTGTCGGCGTAGCCGTCGGACACATCGACGGTCTCCCCCGGAAACCGCTCGTGCAGGACGTGCTCGATCTTCTTCTTGAGTGCGGTGTCTGCGGGCATGGTCGACTCCTGTATCCGTCACACGTTGTGGTCGACGAACTGGCCGAACTCCTCGACGGCGGCGATGAAGGCGCGGCACTCGTCCTCGGACCCGTCATCGGGATTGTAGCGCCAAGCGGGACGCCACGTGTTGCACCGGTGGTACGCCATCAACGCCGTCGGTTGCCGGGGATCGTTGAGCAGTCGCTCGCGCGCCCCGGTAAGGCCGAACAGGACCTCAATGTTGTGGGTGAAGACGGTCACTCCCAGCCCGTGGCGACGTTCGAGTTCGGCTTCGAGTTGCTCCATCGTGTTGAGGTCGTACATCTCCATCAGACGCGCCTTCAGCTTGCACTCGATGCCATAGCCCGCAAGGTACATCGCGCCTCGCCAACGCCCTTGTGCCTGAAGACGCCGTGCGTCGATCAGACGCTTCAGTCCCGCCTTGGCTTGGGCGGTCCGACCGCTGTGTTCGTACCTGGCCATGGAGGCCCGATCCGGCGGGCGAACGGTATGTGACCGTCCCCTTCAGTTGAGTGAAGCAGGAAGTGCCGAGACCGTCAATGGGCACGCCGCAACTGGCCGGGCTGGGGAGAACGCGAAGCGTTCCGGTCCAACAGCCTCGGTGGCTCGGTCAGCGCGCCTGCTCGACATGGATCGCGTTCCCGCTCGGGTCGGTCAGGTTGAAGCCGCGGGCGCCCCAGTTCTCGATGGCTGGGCCGCGGGTGATGGGGATGCCGCTGGCCTGCACTTCGGCGAATACGGCGGCGAGGTCGTGGACCATCAGGTACAGGTAGCCGGTGCCGGCGATGGTCCAGGGCAGGCGGTGGGGCGGGGGCTCGTCGAGGATCAGGTGGATGTCCAGATTGCCCCGGCGGAGGACGGCGTAGTTGGTGGCTTCGGTCTCGTCGGACCCCTCGTGCAGGTAGACGGTCGCGAAGCCCAGGGCGCGCTCGTACCAGGCGCAGGCCACGGCGATGTCGGCCACGGGCAGGACGGTGACGGTGCGCACGAACGGGTCGGGGGTGGTCACGGCGCTGCTCCAGGACGGCAAGGTCCATTGTGCGGCGCCGCGGCGGATCACGGATGGGCAGGATTCACGATGCAGGGGATGGGGGAAACCTGCTGAAGCTCGGCGCTCGCGGGGAGGCGGCATGAGCACCATCGCGCGGATCGTCACCGTATGTCAGAACGGCCGCGGGTACGGCACCGTCGAGGGCAACCGGTCGGCCATGTTGCGGCTGGTCGACCTGGCCCGGGGACAGCGGCCCGACCTGGTCTGCCTGCCCGAGGCGTTCACCGGGGTCGGGCTGACCGCCGAGCGGAAGGCCGAGGCGGCCGAGCCCGTGCCTGGTCCGACCACCGAGGCCGTCGGCGCCAAGGCGCGGGAGGTGGGCTGCTATGTCATCTGCCCGATCCGCACCGCGCGCGATGGGCGGCAGTGGAATTCGGCGGTGGTGATCGACCGCCTGGGCGAGGTCGCGGGAATCTACGACAAGGCGCAGCCGGTCACGCACACCCCGGACTACACCGAGTTCGAGAATGGTCTGATGCCCGGTCCGGAGCCGCCGGTGTTCGACCTGGACTTCGGCCGAATCGGCATCCAAACCTGTTTTGACGCGGGATTCCCGGAAAGCTGGGAACTGCTGGTCCGCAAGGGCGCCAGGATCATCTTCTGGCCGTCGGCCTACCACGGTGGGTTTACCCTCCAGGCCTACGCGCGAATCCACAACGTGGCCATCGTCTCGTCGGTGCGGAGCTTCGAGTCGCGGATCATCGACGCCCTGGGGCGGGTGGTGGCGACCACCGACCAGTTCGTCAACCTGGCCGGGTGGACGCTCAATACCGACTTCCTGGTCTGCCACAACGACTTCAATTGGGGCGTGCCGGAGCGCATCCTGGCGGCCTACGGCGACCGGGTGCGCCTCACCTCGTACCGAGACGACGGCCACTTCATCGTCGAGCCGCTGGACCCGGCGGTGACCTGCGCCCAACTCCAAGAGGAGTTCGGGTTCGAGTCGCAGCAGCAGTACCACGACCGCCATCGGGCAGCCTACGCCACCATTCACGCCGGGCGCAGGCCGGAGCCGCAAGAGGCGCTGCACCGGGACCGGAGTCAGTACCTCACCTGAGCGGTGGCGTCAGGGCGCTTGGGAGACCACCAGCCGGTAGTAGATCGGCACGCCGAAGTGGCTGTGGATGTCGGCCTCGATCTGGCGGTGGTAGAGGAGTTGGAAGCCGTGGTCGCCGAGCCAGCCGGCGACGCGGTCGATGCTGTGGCGGTGGAGATTCCAAGCGGCCAGATCGGCGACGGGATTGGGAATGCCGCTGTCGGCCCGGCCGACCCGCACGCCCTGGGCCGGGTGGCCGGGCACGAACTCGTCGAAGGTGAAGACCAGGTACCCGCCGGGCCGGAGCGCGGTCTTGGCCCGGGCGATGAACCCGATGGGGTCGGACAGGCATTCGTACACGCCGGCGGAGATGCACAGTTGGAACACGCCCGGCGGGACCGGCCAGCCGCGCGGCTGGTCGAGGTCGGCCCGGGCGATGAGCAGGTCGGGATGCTTGCGCATCGCTTCCTTGAGCATCGCCGGGGCGAAGTCCAGGCCAATACACAGGCAGCCGTGCTCCAGGAACGGCGCGGCGCTCTGGCCGGTGCCGCAGCCCAGGTCGAGGACCGCGTCGCCTGGGTCGATCAGCGGCAGCGCGGCGGCGGCGATGTGCTCCGGGGCCGACCACTCACAGGCCGCGGTCGTCTCGTCGTACATCGAGGCCAGCCAATCGAAGTAGTCCCTGACCAGCGCCGGCACTACGCACACTCCTGCTCTTCGGCAGCCAACAAGGCCGCCGTGATGCCGTCCACCTCCCGCCGCTCCGGCTCGGTCAGGGCACGCATCGGCGCACGGGCCGGTCCGAACGCCAGACCGCGAGCGGCCATGGCCCGCTTGAGCGCGACCACGTTGTACGAAGTCGCTCCCCGCGCGCGGAAATCCTCCATGTCGCAGAAGAATCTCCGCAATCTCATCGCCTCCTGAAACTCCCCGGCCACCAGCGCGGCGTGGAGCTTGAGCGTCAGCCGCGGCACCAGGTTGGCCACCCCGGAGGTGAAGCCGACCGCGCCAGACAACGCGTAGAACGGAGCCCAGCGCTCGGCGGAGCCGCAGATCCAGGCCACCTGAGCGCACCCGGCGGTGAGGCGGGCCAGGCCGAGAACATCGTCGTTGGCCTCCTTGACGGCCACCACGCGCGGGTCGGCGCACAGGTCCAAGAGCAGCTCGTTTCCCGGCAGCGGGCTGCGGCGGTAGATGGCGGTGGGCGCGTCGAGCCGGTCCAGGAGCACCCGGTAGTAGTCCGCCAGTCCGGCGTCGGAGAGGTACGGGCCGGTCGGCGGCATGATCAACAGACCGTCGGCGCCGGCGGACCGGACCGCTTCGCCGCAGGCCAGGGCGTGGCGCAGGCCGAGGCCGATGGCCCCGTAGACCAGCGCCCGGCCGGAAGCGGCGGCCCGGGCGGCGGTGACCAGCTCGCCCAGCTCGGCCGGCTCCAGCGCGTGGAACTCGCCGGTGCCCGCGCCGCAAACCACCATCGACACGCCGGCTCCGACCATCTGCTGGAGGTGCTGGTGGTAGACATCCTGGTCGATTCGTTCGCCGTCCGCGGTGAACGGTGTCAACGGGATGACGTGAACGGTACACAGCCGCGCGTGCGACGACTCGTCGGGCATGCTCTGCTCCCACCACCCCCTCGTTCATCGGTGTACCACGCCGACGCAACGGGAAGGTTACGGCCCGGCCGAGTGTAGCACAGGCCAAGGCAGCGGCACCAGGGGCAAGGAGCCGGCGACCGGACGCCGAAGAAGGGACCGCTCCACGGAGCGAATCGACGAAAGGACCAGGCCGCGGGGCGGCCGGAACCACCATGCGCAAGGCAGTTGCTGTCGACGGACGGGGCGTCATCCAGGTGATCGAGCAGCCGATCCCGGAGCCGCAGGCGGGCGAAGTGCTGATCGAGATGCGGGCCACCGCCATCTCGCCGGGAACCGAGCTGGGCGGGGTGGCCCGGCGGCGGGAGAACCCCACCGACGCGCCACCGGCGGTCTTCGGCTACGGCAACGCCGGCGTGGTCAAGGCCCTCGGCGAGGGCACCGAGGGAGTGTACGAGATCGATCAGCCGGTGGCCTGCATGGGCGGCGGCTACGCCCACCACGCCACCTGGTGCGTCGCGGCGCGGAACATGTGTGTGCCAATCCCGGAGGGGGTGAGCTTTGAGGAGGCGGCCTTCACCTGTCTGGCCGCCACCGCGCTCCACGCGGTGCGGCGGACCGAGGTCCAGTTGGGCCAGTACGTGGCCGTCTTCGGCCTGGGCCCGGTCGGCCAGTTCGCCCTCGAGCTGTCACGCATCGCCGGCGCCCACGTGATGGGCGTCGACCGGCTCGACAACCGGCTCGAGGTGGCCCGGAAGATGGGCGCGCACAGGGTGGTCAACAACGCCCGCGAAGACGCGGTGGCGGCGGCTCGGGAGTTCAGCCGCGGGTATGGCTTCGACGGGGCGATTCTGGCCTTCGGGGGCAACGGCACCGAGGCCATGATGCAGGCCTACCAGATGATGAAGCTGGCCCCGGACACGCACCGGTACGGCAACATCACCGCCGTCGGCGGGGTCAAGGTCGAGGCGCACCTGGCCGCCGGGATGGGCAACGTCGATCTGCGCAGCAGCGCCCGGCCAGGCCCCGGCTACCACGACAAGGCCTGGGAGCACGGCGACCACTACCCCGACGTGTTCGTGGAGTGGACCACCCGCCGTAACCTCGAGGAGTGCCTCCTGTTCATGCAGCAAGGCCGCCTGCATGTGGCCCCGATGATCACCCACCGCGGCCCGATCGAGCAGGCCCCGGAGCTGTGCGAGCGGCTGATCCAGCACCCGGACGAGGCGATCGGGGTGATCCTCCTGCCGGAGTAGTGCGAACCGGCTGGCCGAGTGGCCGGCCTCGGTCCTCCGGCGGCTCCCGCGCTTGACATCCGGCCCGCCAAATGGCACACTCGCGAGGTCGACGCGCGGCAACCGTCGAGGGATTCGGCTTGTCTAACGGGACCGGCGGCGGAGCCGGTCCGGTCAGGTTCGCGCAACCGGCGGAGGAGTCGCAATGAGGCGACGGCGGTGGGGTTGGATGCTCGGTCTGACGGTGCTGGCCTGCCACGGCGTGGGGGCGCAGCAGGCCGAGACCCTGCCGATGTACGAAGATCAGCTCGCCGGGGTGAAGCTGGGCTGGCAGGCCCGGACCATCACCGGGGTCTGGAACTTCGACAACATCAGCCCCATGATCCAGTTCCGGCTGCGCCGCACCTACGGCATGCCGGACCACATCATCATGCGGCTGGGGACCAAGATCCCGCTGTTCACCGGCGGCGGCGCGGGTCCATCGGGGACCTACAACTTCTACATGTACCCCTACGGCCGCGGCAACTCGCTGGCGGCCGCCGGTGGCGAGGGCGGCCCCGGTGGCGAAGCCGGTCCCGGTGGCGCCGAGGCCGGTCCGCCGCAGGCCATGGGCCCGAGCGACCGCGAGGTGCAGGACAAGGTCCGCCGGTTCCTGGCCGAGGCGCAGGCACCGGGCGCGCCGGCCGCGCCGGGTCCGGCCGCTCCCGCACCGGCGGCGCCGGGAGCGGAGGCAATCCCGGGCGAGCAGGGCGCCGGACCGGCGGTCCCGGCCCCGACCGTGCCCCGCCAGCCGGCGGACCAGGCCGAAAAGGAGTTCCGCCGGCTGCAGGAGCTGAGCCAGCAGATGGCCCGCCGATGGCTGGCCATGGAAGACACGTACCGATTGCGCGCCGTTTCGGACGACGCCACCTCAGAGGAGCTGGCCGCGCTGCGCCAGCAGAGCACCAACCTCTTGATCCAGGCTTTGGCGATGTACGTCCGGTCGATTGAGGTCGGCGTGATGAGCCGCACGCTGGGCGGCGAGGCGGACGCCGCGCTGGCCGGCTTCAATCTCTACTACCACGTCTTCCACGTCGGCAACCCGCAGCGGGACATCGTCTTCTGCTACCGCATGGGGCTCGACACCTGGCTGTCGGTGACGGTCAACTTCTACACCTGGCAGGTCAACGGCATCACGGTCGCCAACAGCCGCGGGACGTGGGACGGCGCGCGCACCTCGCCGGGCGCCAGTGGAGTCCGCGGGATCGCCCTCGGCGATAGTCTCGAGCGGGTCTTCGAGCGGTACGGCTGGCCGGACGGCTGGGAGTCCTTCTACGGCCGGTACCTGCTGCTTCACTACTACGACACCAACAACGTCGGGTTCATGCTGGACCACCCGGCGCCGAAGGTGTGGCGGGTGATCCGGATGATCATCGAGCCGCGGCCGAACGGCCAGGAGCGCCAGCTCGGCGGCGTGCAGCTCGGCCTCAATGCTCAGCAACTGCTGACTCTCCGCTATCCGAACGGCCGGACCGTGTACGGCGAGCCGTACGCCATCGAGCGGCCCAACCACCGGATCTCGGTGGTCAGCCGGGCGCCGGACCCGAGCAACTGGCCGCCCGGCACGCCCCTCGATCCGACCGTGTTCGGCGGGACCAGTCTGTCCGCGCTGCTGGCCCGCCTGGCGCCCGGCGCCGAGGCGGCCCTCGATCGCGCGGGTGGCGGGGCCGCCGCCGGAGCCGCCGGCGCTGGACCCGGTGAGGGCGCCGAGGGTGGCCCCGGCGGGCCGCAGGCGCCGACCAATCTGCCGCGCGGAGCAACCGGAGGCGGCGTGGACGTGGGCGCGCCGGCTATCGCCACGCCGGCCGCGGCGGTGGTCGCCAGTCGGCCCGGAACGCGGCGCACCGCGGCGACCGATCGGTCTGGCCGGCCCGCTGCCCAGGCGCAGGCGCCGCCCGGTGACGCCGGGCTTCCTGGCGAAGCCGGTCTGGGCGAGGCCGGCGGGGCAGAGGCGGCCGGCGGTGGCGGCGGGAACGTGGTCTGCCGTTACCCGATGCCGTTTGCCTATGCCCGCGACGGGATGAATGTCGAAGCTCTGTGCGGCCCAGGCGGCGCGCCGGCCGGCGAGCAGGGCGCCGCCGCCGGCGGCGCCGGGCCGGCTGGGGCAGCGCCCGAGGCGGCC
>JAANMW010000036.1_pt1 | contig 117188 bp, 110 predicted proteins | sample 7279671 | NCBI WGS metagenome assembly JAANMW01 (sample SAMN14094541, study PRJNA606508) | bioreactor metagenome | isolation source: A lab-scale SPAN reactor treating ammonium-rich wastewater day 247 | place: Ireland: Galway | collected 2017-09-19 | reverse complement strand
CGCTTCGCGCTTCTTCGGAGATTGAAAATGCAGAATGAAAAATGAAAAATGCGAGGCACGCATGAGACAGTGAAACATGACGGAGCACGCGCGGCGACGCTAGCGCCATCAATAATCGACAAGCCACAAGTTCACCCTCGGACGGCGGCGCGTGCGCGGCTGAGCTGTTCCTGGGTCACCCGGCCGCGATGGAAATCGTCTTCCAGCCACGGGTCGGCGGTGTGGATGCGCAAGTCCATCAGCTTGCCGCGCATGGCGTCGGCCACATGGCGCAAGGCGGGATCGTCGAGGTGGTTGTGCGTTTCCAGCGGATCAGCCTGCAGGTCGTAGAGCGCCTCGGCCGGTCGATGCAGCGTGACGTCGTAGCTGCGCCGGCCGAGGATCGCAACTTCCTGCTCGCGCACGGCCGTCCACGTCGGGCTGCGGAACAGATCGGCCGGCAGGGGCATGGGCGCGTCGGACGCCAGGTGCTGCACGAACTTGTACCGCCTGCCGCGCAGCACGCGATAGGGGAAGTAGTTGGTTACCTCGTGAAAGCAATGGGCGTAATATGTTTCATGCCAGCCGCCCGGCTCCGATTCATCGAGAACAGACAGAAAGGATCGTCCCGCGAGGCGCCTGGGCCACAGGTTGCGGTCGACATCGAGATGATCGAGCACCGTGGGCATGAGGTCCGTCCAGTTGACCAGCGCCTGCGAGCGCATCGGGGTTCTTTCGACGGCGCCGGGTGGGGCGACGATGAGCGGGCAGTGGTGGCCGGCCTCGAAGCTGCTTGCCTTGGCGCCGGGGAAGGGCATGCCGTGGTCCGACATCACCACCACCAGCGTGTCGTCCGCGCGGCCGCTGCCCTCAAGCGCCCCCAGCACCCGGCCGACGCAGTGGTCCCACCTGGAAATCGCTTCGTAGTAGTGGGCCAGATCCTGCCTCACCTCGGGCAGGTCGGGCAGCCAGTCGGGCACGTCGACGTCGCCGGGGTGGTAGTTGAACGCGGGAAACTCGTCGTGGTGCAGGTCGGCTCCGTAGGCGTAGCCGACGCGGTGCGGATACGTGGGGGCCACCTGCAGGTAGAACGGCTGATCGCCCGTCTCTTCAAGGAAGCCCTCCACCGCGTCGGTCAGGCGGCGGATAGACATCGTGGCGTCAGCCGCGGCAAAAACGTCGAAGGGATAGACGGCCAGCGGCGCGATGTGCTGCTTGCCGATCAGCCCGCTGCGCACGCCGGCCTGGCGCAGCACGGCCGGCAGCGACGTCACCCATTCGTGCGTGCGAAAGCCGTGAATGTCGTGGCTGTGGCCGTACTGTCCGTGCGTGTGGGCGTACAGGCCGGTGAGCAGGTTGGCCCGGCTGGCGGCGCACGACGGCGTGGTGCAGAAGGCGTGGTCGAACACGACGCCGCGGCGCGCCAGGGCGTCGATGTGCGGCGTCTGGATCACGCGGTTGCCGTAGCAGCCGGCGATCGGCGACCAGTCGTCGGCGATGATCAGCAGAACGGATGGGGCGGTGGAGGATGATGCTGGCATGTCACAGCTCCCGCGCCCAGCTTGACAGGCGGGCGCGGACGGGTCAATCCCCTGGGCCCCAATCGCCGGGGCAAGGTCAAGTGGCCGGCGTTACGCGGCCTTGACCTCGCGCTTGCGGATCACGCGGTTCATCACCTTCACCACCATGAACACCGAGAAGGCCACGATGAGAAACTCGATGACCGTGTTGACAAACAGGCCGTAGCGCATGGCCACCGCCGCGACGTCGGCCCCGGCCTCATTGACCGTTGCGTCGCGCAGAACCACCTGCAGGTTCTTGAAGTCCACCCCGCCGATCAGGATGCCCAGCGGCGGCATGATGATGTCGTTGACCAGCGAGGTCACGATCTTGTTGAACGCGGCACCGAGAATGATGCCCACCGCCATGTCCAGCGCGTTGCCCTTGACGGCGAACTCACGGAATTCCTGCCAGAAGCCCATGTGCACGCTCCTCAGTAAGAGATGAACCCCGCCATGCCCTCGAACACCCCCGCCCCCGGCATCCGGCGAACGCCGCCGTCCGGGCCACGACTTGTATCAGCAGATTAGCAGCAGCGGGCAGGCGAGCCAAGAGTAGCGCCCAGCCAGCCGGCTCCCATGCGCTGCGGCCCGTCAGCGGACGGGGGCGATCCAGTCGAGCCGGTACTCGGCGAAGACATCTGCCTTGGGGGCAAAGATCGTCGGGTCGTCCAGGCTGCCGAGGGTAACGTCGATTTCGCGGTCGGCGCGGCCGGCGCCTTCGAAGGAGATCGGTGAGCCACACTTAGGGCAGAAGGTGCGCGTACTCCCGGCCCCGGAAGCGTCGCAGCCGTCGCAACTGGCCTTGGGGTAGTTTTGGGAGCTGACTCTGGCCAATTCGCCTTGGGTGAGCTTAAAGTCGGCGGTTTTGACGGTAAGCCACGGCAGAGCGCCGGCTCCGGAAGACTTCTTGCAGCCGGGGCAGTGGCAGACGGTTTGGTTCCGTGGATGGCCGATGATTTCGTAGCGGATATGGCCGCAGAAGCAGCCGCCGGTGCGTGGCATCGGAGCATCCTCCTGGGCCGAAGCTTCGTCGGCACGGTCCATCGCCATCAAGCCAATGACGCTGACGACAACGGTCACGATCGAGAATATGATGATTCGTTGCATGCCACGGCTCTTATCGTTACTTGATGAGGCGTTTATTCGGGCACGTAGGAAAAATGCCCGTGGATGATGCGCCATTCTCCATGCTTCTTCTGGTAAACAAAGGTCACCCGGCTGGTCTTGGCGATATTCAATTCATCGCGCAGTGACACGCTGTAGGCCACGTCCGGGGTGAGAAAGAAAATCTTCGTGTCGTAAAACCGCTGACCAACGGGTCCACCGGCGCCTTCTTTGCGAACCAGATCGGCCAGAAACTCAACGTAATCCTGGCCGAGGAGATACGGCCGGTCATTCTCAACGTTGGTCAGGTTGGGATCGTCGACCCAGAACAAGGCACGAAAACGCTCGGCATCACCCCCTCCCATGACAGCGTACTTGTCGATGATCTGTAGGATTTCCCGTGATTCAGCCTGGACGTCCATGGTTGCCCTTTCAAAAGGATGGCAGCCTCCTTCGATTGTCATCAACAGGAGCAATGTCGCTGTCAATGTGTGGAGGTTGCGTGGCATAAGACCCGATCTCCTAATTTGTATTCTCTGCTGCCTTGGAGGCGAGACTCTTTTCCAGCGGCTCTTGGTACTCCTGCCGCTGACTGTCCGCTAGCAGGAGCGATTCAAGAAGCGTTACCGGCAGCTCACGCGTCGTGAGCATCTCCTCGCCTGGCGCCAGCGTCGACTCGGGATGCGGGCGCAGGTCCACCGCGGGATCGGAGACCTGCACTTCGTAGAGATAGCCGTCCATCTGACCGTCATGCACAATCTCGACGCGGCGGAAATTTTGCTCGTTGTTTTCGTGAATCTGTATGGACACGTTTCGCGGCCGGTGGGCGAACGCCCGAGCCAGCTCGAGGATGGGCGTCACGGTCGAGCCCGCTCGCAAGTGGTCGGGCACCTGATCGCTCCGTGAAACCACTGCGTGGGCGGCTGCATACGCAGCGGCGGAGCCGCATTCCCCACGCGATGCCTGAGTTTCTCCCAATTCTCAAACCCATATTCCATCGCCAGGGCGAACTGCGCGTCGTGCAGCGCCACGTCGGCCGCGAAGATTTCGGCGTCACCGGCTTTGGCGAACCGGTGAAGCCGCCGCAGCGTGGGCAAGACGGCGGGGTCGCGCGTCTGGTGGGCGCGCAAGATCGCCTTGGCTTCCTTCTTAAGGTGTTCGAGGGTCGGACGCGGGGGCAGGGAACGTGACATGCGAACCTTCCTTTCCTACACGCCCAGGGCCTGCTCACACGGGCGGAAAAGAAGGTATGGAGATTGTCGAAGAAGGTGGCCTTAGCCCTTCCCGCAGGCGGGAGGCGTCCTTCACACGCCAAGAGCATTGTGCTGGTGAGTGAAGAGCCTGTCAAGGCTTTTCATGTCCTCCGATGCAGAAGCGTGTGCAGGCTCTCGCGCGTGTCCTCAAGTCGCCGCAGGCGATGCGCCAGGAGCCGTACCAGCCAGCGTTTCACGGGATCCGCCGGGCCAAGCAGGCCTCCGACCTCGTCTCCCACCGCGGTCGTTGACGCCCGCCCCTGCCACCATGCCTCCAGCGCCGCGAGGAACTGCGACCACCACTGGGCCGCGTCCGCTCTGTCCATCGGCGTGTCCTGCGCCTGCAGAAATGGCGGCACATCCTCCGGATTCGCCAAGGGAAACGACGGCAGGTTGATGACCTGCTTCTCGCGGCCGACGCACCAGAGCGTCTTTTCGAGAAAGCGGAAGGCCTTCGGCGCGCATGGCCAGTAGAACTCGATCAGCACGCCCTTGAAGAACGGCCAGTCGGAACACGTCGACGCCAATTGCGCCTCCAGTTCCCGGACTCGCGGGGATGCCTGCAGATCCCAGCCCGGGCCCTTGTAGTGCGGATTGCCGTTGTCGGTCACCAGCGTGTTGCGCTGCTGACGTGTTCCGAGGTCCCCGTGGTCAGGCCAATGATCCGGACGATCGCCGTCCCACGTCGTCGACTTGACCAGCCAGCGCGTCTGAAGGAGCCAGCGTTCGAGCAGCATGCGTTTCAGATCGGTGGGCTGACCAAGCACACGCCACAAGTCATGGCACAGACGTCCCCAGTCGATGCCGGGCACACCGGCATCGTCCATGCTGGTGGCCGCAGTGCCAGGTGCCGCGTCTGCAAGCCACGCTTCGATACACCGGGCATAGGCGAGGAACTGTCGCTTGCGATGCGGCTCCACCGTGTAGCAGGTATGTGTTAATGGCGGCGACTGCTGCGCGCCGATGGCGCGCACGGCATCCAGATAGCTCAATGGGAATCGATAGTGGCCGCACGGTGCGACATGACGGATCGGCCCGAGCACGACCGCATCGGCCCAGACCGGTACGCCACCAAGAGCGCGTTCCATCTCGACAATCTGCTTGAGTTCTCCGTCCTGCTCGAGCTGCTGCCAACCGCACCACCCGCCGTCGTAAGCGGTGAACCACCAGCAACGGCTGGAGACGGACCCTTTGTAGACCGTTTCGGTCCACGCACTTGGTCCCGCGTTACCTTCAACATGACGCTTCATCTCGGCCCAGCCGGCGAAGCCGTAGTCCTGCGCCAGCGCGTGCTGCGCATCCTGCAGCGAGAGCACCTGGCTGAACACTTCCTCCTCCGACGCCCGCGTGAACTGCCGCAGGTGTCGAAGGATTTCACAAACGCCGCGATCCCTTGAGCGGTGCGCTTTGACCAGATCTTTGGCTTGTTTGCGGAGTTGCTGGAGATTCGCCGCAGCGGGCAATGAACGTGACATGACGGACCTTCCTTTCGCACTGCCCGCGACCTGCCAAATCGGGCGGAAAAGAAGGTTCGAAAGTTCGATCGCAAGAGGTGGGCTCAGCCCTTCCCGCAGGTCTGGAGGCGCCCTTCACACGCCAGACCTCAGTTTATTTCAGGGGACGTCAATGTCAAGAGATCTGGCGCCGGCCCGCACACTCTAGAAGTGAATCGTCCTTCCCTCGACACCCAGGGCCGCTTCGTGGACGGCTTCGCTGAGCGTCGGGTGAGCGTGCATGGTGGCGATCACTTCTTCGACCGTCGCTTCAAGGCGCATGGCCAGGCCGATCTCGGCGATCATCTCCGTCACGTTCGCGCCGACCATGTGGCAGCCGAGGATCTCGCCATACTTCGCGCCGCTGAGGATCTTGACGAAGCCGTCGGTGTGGCCTGAGGCCTGAGCTTTGCCCGAGGCCTGGAAGGGGAACTTGCCGACCTTGTAGTCGACGCCGGGCTTCAGCCCCGCTTCCTGAAGCGCACGTTCGGTCTTGCCCAGGCTGGCGACCTGCGGCTGACAGTACGTGCAGCCGGGGATCGCGTCGTAGTCGATGTCATGGGCTTTGTGGCCGGCGAGGCGCTCGACGCAGACAACCGCCTCTTCGCTGGCCACGTGCGCCAGCCACGGCGGGCCGATCACATCGCCAACGGCCAAGATGCCCGGCACCGACGTCTGGTAGTTGACCCGGTCGGCCTTGATGTGGCCGCGGTCGACCTGAACACCCAGCGTCTTGCCGAACAGGCCTTCGTAGCGGCCCTGCACGCCGATGGCCACCAGCACCTTGTCGGCCTCGATTGTCTGCGCCTTCTTCTCGTCATCGACAGGCGCGACGGTGACTTTCGCCCCTTTGGCGGCCTTCTCCACCTTCAGCGTCTTGTGGCCCACGAGCGTGGTGATGCCCAGCTTCTTGTACGCGCGGGCGACGGCCTTGGACGACTCTTCATCCTCAATCGGCAGGACGCGATCGAGCATCTCGATCACCGTCACCTCGGTGCCGAAGGCGTGATAGAAGTAGGCGAACTCCATGCCGATGGCGCCGGCCCCGACGATGACCAGCTTCTTCGGCTGCTCGGTGAGGGTCATCGCGTCTTTCGAGTTGATGATGATCTGGCCGTCGAACTCGGCGCCGGGCAGCGGGCGCGGGCCGGCCCCGGTGGCGATCAGAATGTTCCTGGCTGTCAGCGTTTGTTGCGTCTTGCCGTCGGCATCGCGCACCTCGACCTTACCCCTGGCCGGAATGCAGGCCGAGCCTTCGACGTGGTCGATCCTGTTCTTTTTGAACAGGCTGTGGATGCCCTTGTTGAGGTTGCCAGCCACGGTGCGCGAGCGGGCGATGACCTTGGCGAAGTCATGGCTCAGTTCGCCGATGTTCACGCCCCAGTCGGCCGCCTCGTGCTTCGCCCAGTGAAACTGTTCGGCCGCCTGCAGCAGCGCCTTGGTCGGGATGCAGCCCCAGTTCAGGCATGTGCCGCCGAGCTTGTCGCGCTCGACGCAGGCTACACGCATGCCCAACTGGGCCGCGCGGATCGCCCCCACGTAGCCCGCCGGTCCGCCACCGATCACCACCAGGTCGTAGCTTCCGTTCTCAGCCATGATTCAGCCTCACTGCGCCGCAGGTTCCGCCTTGTCGAACGACGGATTGTAGTCCAGACGCCGGCCTCTTGCGGCCGGACCTTGCCGCGGGGGGCTGCCGCTTTACAATCAACGATTCGTCGGCCACTTACGGTCGGCGGCGTAGGGTTGCGCGAAGGAAGGTTGTCCTCATGGCCAGAGTCACCGCCGTCGTCAGCGTCATCGGCCGCGATCAGAAGGGCGTGGTCGCGCGCTTCGCCACCTACCTCGCCGACCAGGGCGTCAACATCGAGGACATCGAGCAGCAGGTGGTGCATGGCCAGTTCATCATGGACATGCTCGTGGACCTGGCGGATCTGTCGCTGAGCCTCGATGAGCTGATTACCGGCCTGCTGGAGCTGGGTCGGCAGATCGAGATGACCGTCCGCGTCACGTTGCACGACCAGCGCCGGCGCAAGCGCGTGGGCCTGCTGGTGTCCAAAGAGCCGCACTGCCTCGAACGGCTGATCGAAGACCACCACGACGGCAGGCTGCGCGGCGACATCGTCTGTGTGCTTTCGAACCACGAGGATCTGGAGCCCATCGCCCGCGCGGCCGGGTTGCCGTTCGAGTTCATGCCTTCGACCGACAAGCCGGCCCACATGGCCTGGGCGCTCAAGCGGCTGCGGCATCACGAGGTCGATCTGGTCGTCCTCGCCCGGTACATGCAGATCGTCGACGAGGCGATGGTCGAAGCCTTTCGGCATCGGATCATCAACATCCACCCGTCGCTCCTGCCGCATTTCCCGGGGGCCAGGCCTTACCAGCAGGCGTGGGAGTCCGGGGTGCGCGTCACAGGTTGCACGGCCCACTTCGTCACCGAGGCGCTCGATGAAGGGCCGATCATTCTCCAGGACGTGTTCCACATCAACGTCGGCAAGGACACGGCTGCGGACGTCAAGAAGAAGGGTCTGGACCTGGAGGCCAGCGTGCTGAGCAACGCCTGCCAGATGTTCCTCGACGAGAAGCTGGTGGTGGTGGGCGACAAGGTGGTATTCCGGCCAGGGCTCAGCAGCTTCCTCGATCACCAGGCCAACGACGCCTAGCCCGTTGCGTGATGGCCTGTTCGCTCGTGGCGGCCAACGGGACACGGTGACGCCGATAGGCCAGCGGCGGCGTCCGTCTTGGTGTCGCGTGTTCGGGCTTGCGGTGTCACGGCAGGGCGCGAGGTCATGGCGGCGGCTGGGCGGCCGCATACGCGGGCCGCGCGGCGCTTCGGCGCGCGTATAAGTCTTTGAATTCCAGCCGCGAGTACCAAGACCTTCCAGCGACGCGAGCGCCGGCTGACACCAGGCTGTCACCGCACGTTCCTAGATTGCTGCGCATGGGCGGCAGGGTCGTCCGCTGGCGATGTCAGGCCGGGCCGGGAGCGCGGCGAATCCCTCAAAGGACTGGGGGAAGTCCGACTGAAAACCAGTGGTTGATTTGTATACACTGTGCCCGTGTATTTTCGGCGGCCGGCCCGTTGCGGCGGAGGACGCGGGGCCGGCCGGGGTAACACGCGAGGCCTATCCGACCGGGAGGATCGACTTGGCCGCCGATTACAGCCGCATCCACCGACTGCTGAAAATCCTCACCCTCATCCAGTCCGCGCCAGGCTGGACGGCTCAGCGGCTGGCCGAGGCGTGCGACACCAGCATCCGCACCATCTACCGCGACATGCGCGTGCTAGAGGCGGCGGGGATCCCGTACTACCACGACACGGAGCATCCCGGCTACCGGGTGCGGCGCGATTTCTTCCTGCCGCCGGTGCAGCTGACCCTTGACGAATCGCTGGCGCTGATCGCCCTGGCTGAACACGTGGGCGGCCGGGAGCAGATTCCCCTGACCCGCGCCGCGGCCCGCGCGGTGAGCAAGGTGCGCAGCCACCTGCCCCACGCCATGCGCGAACAGATCGATAAGATCGATAAGCACCTGGCCATCGAGCTGGCGCGGGCCGGCCCGTTCGAAGGCATCCGCGACGTCCACGACGCGGTGCGCACCGCCATCATCGAGCGGCGGGCGCTGCGGTGCTGCTACGAGGCGGCGACCGGCGACGGACGCGACCGCAATGAACCGTTCCACTTCAAACCCTTCACGCTGTTCTTCAGCCAGCGCGCCTGGTATGTCGTTGGCCATCACGAACGACGCGACGATGTGCGCTGCCTGAAGCTCAATCGCTTCACGCACGTCGAGGCGACGCGCAAGGCGTATGACATTCCCGAGGACTTTTCACTCAGGGAGCATCTGGGGCTGGCCTGGCGCATGATCCGCGGCGAGCCGCGCTATGACATCGAGCTGCTCTTCGACGCCGAGTTCGCCGAAACGATCGCCGACACGCAGTGGCATGAAACCCAGCAGATCGCCTGGCAGGATGACGGGTCCATACGCTTTCGATGCCAGGTGGACGGGCTCGATGAGATCGTCTGGTGGGTGCTGGGCATGGGGCCTCATTGCCGCGTGGTCAAGCCCCGCGACCTGGCCGACCGGCTGGCGACGCTGGCGACGCAGGTGGTCGAGCTTTACCGCCCGGGCTTGCGGCGGGGGGCCGCGACCTGACGCCGGCTTAAACGCGCGGGCGCCGGCTCAGGCGTCGTCGCGCACCTCGACGACGTGGCGGCGGGCCTTGTCATACACGTAGCACTTGCCGTCCTGCTCGGTCTTGCGCGCCACCGCGTGCGAACCATCGCAGAAAGGCAGGCCCTGGCTCAGGCCGCACATGCAGACCCACACGCTCTTGTCCTGCGGCTTGATTTCCTGGGGTCCAACGGCATCGTGACGAACGAGTCGGGCCATGACGTGCTCCTGAAAATCGAATCCTTCCATCGTGACGACCGGTTCGCCGCCGCGTGATGATGTCTGTCAGTCTATGGCGACTGGCGCAAGGGCGTTTCACCCTCGGTCGCGGCGATGGTGACCGCGCCCACCGAATCGGAAAAAATGTTCAGGGCTGTGCGGCACATATCGAGCGGCCGATCGAAAACGAACAGCAGGCCCATGCCCGCCGCCAGGGCCGGCGCACCGGCGGGAAGCTGATGCTGCACCGCCTGCAGGATGATGAGAATCGCCACCAGCGACGCGGCCGGCACGCCCGCCACGCCGATGCTCGTGAGCAGGGCGACGATCACGATCATGAACTGCTGAGCGAAGGACAGTTCGATGCCGAACGCCTGGCAGATGAAGATCGCCGCCACGCATTCATACAAGGCTGTACCGTCCATGTTCACCGTCGCGCCCAGGGGCAGCACGAAGCTGGCCGTCTTGTTGCTCACGCCGGCGCGCTCCTCGATGCACTCCATGGTGACCGGCAGGGTCGCGGAGCTGCTGGCAGTCGAGAAGGCGGTCATGAGCGCCGGCGCCATCGCCCGGTAGTGGCGCAGCGGGTTGACCCGGGCGACCAGCGTGAGAATCAACGGCATGGTCACGATGAAATGCAGCATGAGCGCCAGCAGCGTCACCGCGGCGAAGGCGGCGATTCCACCGAGAAACTCGCTGAAGCGCGCGTCGGGCTTCAGGCGGGCATACTGCTCGGCGAAAGTCGCCGCAAGCAGGCCCAGCACGCCGATCGGCGCCAGGCGCAGCACGAGGTCGGTGATCTTGAGCGTCACGTCATAGACGCCCTGGGTGAAGTGGACGATCACGTGCCGCGGGTCACCGGCCATGCCAGCCAGGAAGTAGCCGATGAACAGGGAGACGACGATCAGGCCCAGCAACTGGCCGTCGGCCGCGGCGGCGATCATGTTGGACGGCACCATCTGGCGAAACACGTTGAGGAAGTCGCTGGCGTCCTTGCCGCCGGCCCGGCCTTCGACCACCGCCTGCGCATCGGCGAAGGCCGACAGATCGCGGCCTTCCAGGATGCCCAGGCCCGCGTCGCCCACGCCGGGCGCGAACAGATTCACCAGCGTCAGGCCGATGAGGATCGCGATCAGCGACGTGGCGGCGTAATACAGCAACGTTTTGCCGCCCAGACGGGCGAAGGCGGTGCTGCGCCCGATGCCCACCACGGCGAGGATGATCGAGCTGGTGACCAGCGGCACGATGATGAGCTTCAGGCCGTTGAGAAAAATGTCGCCGATGAGTTTGAGTACGAGGTAGGGCCAGTTGCGTGTGGCCAGCCGCGCGGCCTCGACGCTTGCGGCCACCGGCGTCGCACCGTCGGCCACCTGCGCCACCGCCCACGCGCCGATGGCGTACCCGAGGCCCGCGCCCAGTAACAGCCCCAGCAGAATCTGCCAGTGCAGAGGCCAGCGCCAGATGGCCAGAAGATGACGCGAGTGGCCTGTGGTCGCAGGGGGGTGCTCAGCCATGATGCCACAGTGTCAGGCCCATCGCCCGATGTCGCAAGCCGGCGCGACGGGTTCATTGGCGCATCTGCGGCGCGTACTCGGCCAGTGTCGCCTCGAGCGCGGCCGGCTCGATGCCGAAGTCAGCGATGGCCTTGGCGTTCGAGCAGACGTTGTCTTCCTGGCTCATCAGCACCTGGTCGATGTTGAACGGCACGCCCGGCCAGCCGGCGATGAGTTTCGCATACCACAACGGCACGCCCAGCGGCTTGCGCCGGCTTCCTGGGTTGAAATGGTCGCGGCAAAGCTCGTAAAGCCGCGGCCAGGAACAGGTGTCCGGGCCGCCAAGGGGATACACCTGCCCCACGGTCCTGTCGTTTTCCAGGGCGGCGGTGAAGTACCGGGCCACGTCTTCGACCCAGATTGGCTGCAGTCTGCCGCCGCCCTTGTTGCCGCGCAGTCCTTTGGCGAAGTAGGGCAGGAACGGCGGAAACAGGCCGGTGCAGAAGCCGCGGACCATGCGCATGAACTCGCCGTCCGGGCCGTGAATCAACGAGGGCCGAAAGATCGTCCACGCCAGGCCGCTGGCGCGCACGAGCCGCTCGGCCTGATACTTGGTGCGATGGTAGGCGGCCGGCGCCTCAGGCCTCGCGCCCAGGGCGGACATATGAATCCAGCGGCGGGCGCCCGCGCCGCGCGCCGCGTTCAACAGGTTCGAGGTCGCCTCGACGTGAATGCGCTCGAAAGTCTGCCCGCGCGTGGGCTTCTCGACGATGATGCCCACCAGGTGCACGACGGCATCGACGTCCTCCACCAGTTGCCGCAGGGCCGTGGGTTGGAAAAGATCGCCGGTCACCGTCGACAGGCGTGGCTGCTCGCGCTGCTCGCTGGCCAGTCGGGAAGGCTCGCGCACGAGGGCGCGGACGCGATGGCCGGCCTCGAGCAGGTGCGTCAACACGTGCCGGCCTACAAAACCCGACGCGCCCGTCAGCGCCACGGACATTGCGGAATCACCCATGATCGGCTGAGCCCCCGCCTTCGGCTTGCCGCCGCGTTGCACGACCGCGCCGCGCACGGACCGCTCGCTTTCGATGTGCTGTCACCATTGGCACTTATACGCAGATTTAGTGTAGGATGCCACCACAGAGGTTTCAATCGTGCGACGCAGCCGACGACCCATTCGCATCGCATCCCGCCGCAGTCATCTGGCCCGCGCGCAGGCGCAGGCCATCGGGCAATCGCTGCTGCGCCTGCATCCAGCCCTTCAAATTCAATACGTGTGGATCGAGTCGGAAGGGGACCAGCACCTGGACCGTCCGCTGGCCGAGTCGGGGGGCAAGGGGCTGTTCGCCCGAGCCGTGGAGCGGGCGCTGATGGAAGACCAGGCCGACCTGGCCATCCACAGCATGAAAGACCTGCCCGCGAGTCCGGAGGAAGGGCCGGGCGGCGCGCTGACCATCGCGGCGGTGCCGCGGCGCGAGGATGTGCGCGACTGCCTGATCGCCGACGCCGCCATCGCCACGATCGCCCAGTTGCCGGCCGACGGGGTCGTCGGCACCGCCAGTCCGCGGCGGTCGGCCCAGCTGCTGCACCTGCGCCCGGACCTGAAGATCGAATTGATTCGCGGCAACATCGAGACGCGCCTGCGCAAGGTGATGGAGGATCGTCGTTACACAGCGACGCTGCTGGCGGTCGCGGGTCTGCGGCGGGCGGGGTTGGCGGATCGCGCCGACCGTCCGATCGATCCCGAACAGATGCTGCCCGCCGCAGGTCAAGGCGCGCTGGCGGTGCAGTGCCGCGCCGACGATCACGTCACACTGCGCCGCTGCCTGCCGCTCAACGATCCCGCCGCCGCGGCCGCGGTCCATGCCGAGCGCCAGGTGGTGGCGGCGCTGCGAGGCGACTGCCACAGCGCCATCGCCGTCCTTGTGCAGCCGCGGCAGGTGTCGGTCCATGGGAAGACGACGGCCGGCTACCGTCTGCGGGCTCGGGTGCTGAGCCCCGACGGCCGGCGGGTGGCGCGCTTCGACCGCGAGGCGCGGGCCCGCGACCTGAGCCACCTGGCCCGTGACGCGGCCAGGAGCCTCAACGAGCAGGGTGCGGCCGAACTGCTGGGCCGCTGAGCGCCGCGGCGTCCATCGTGTCCGATCGAGCCAGGCCCATAAACGAACAACCGCAGGCGCGGGGCCCGCGGTTGCCGATGGTGTCGAGTTTGCCCCGCGGGTTTACGCGGCGGCCCGGCCCATAAGCTGAATGCCGATGCGGTACTGCCCGTCGATCGACTCGCAACGCAGCACCTGTCCGTAGGCGTCGAACCCACGGTCGGGTCCGTGTGGCGGGAAGAAGACGGTGATGGTCGATCCCTCGGGCACCGGCTCCTGGCAGAAGGCGCCGAGGCCCAAGTCGCTGGCATCGACGAGCGTGAGGGCGCAGATGCGATTGTGCATGCCGTCGTCGCGCTTCTCACAGCGCAGGGCGGTGACGTGGCCGCAGATCGGCCGACGGATCGACGTGCGACGCTCGAAGGGGATCGTGTCGCGCGGGCCGTCGTCCTCAGGCCGCCGCAGCTTCAGGTGCGACGACTCGGGCGATGTTCCGGTCGACGGGGCGGACTCGATCTGCGCGGCCTGCGCATCCGCGGAAACGGCGTCGACGGGGCGAAGCTGGAAACCTGTTTCGATGGGCCGCGTGTTAAAGGACGCCATGGCGATCTCCTTGCCCCGGGCTGGCCTTAGCCCCGCCTCATCACTGGCATCGGCGTTACGACCGGCAGGGTTTATCACCACGCATCGAAATGGGCGCAGATTGTCGAGTCGTTACAGCCAGTACAGACAGCGCAGATGGCACGACCGCGCCACACGGCACTCCAGGCCCGATAAGTATGGCCGCGACGTCACGGTGGACAGGCTGCGTCTTGTCAGAGCCGGCGACGGCACCGTCGGCTCGGGGTCGCGGAACCCGCCTCGGGCATCGAACGCGGCGAGAAGACGTGCTTCACGTGGCGGTCGCCTGAACAGCGTCCCAGGGTTCGAGCTGGCCCAGGGCGTCCTTCTGGCTGGCGGTGAGCGGTTCGCCGCACTCCGGGCAGGCGCCGCTGACGTTGCCCGTCAGGTCATACATGCAGTTGGCGCAGATCAGCGGGTCGCCGGAGAAGACCGGGTGCTCGGCATACTTGCGCCAGACGACGCGCGTATCGGCCCAGCGGTCGCCCCAGCGCCGGCCTTTGCATAGCTGGAAGGCCACGATCAGCGGTACGAAGGGGATCAGCAGCGGCAGGTTGCGTTTCAGCGACTGGCCGAAGCCGATCGGCTGATACGTCGCCACGTCGCGCACCTGAACGCCCATCAGCGCCTTGCCCGGTGATCGGCCGCGGAACCCGTCCTTGCAGAAGAACAGCAGCGGCAGCAGCAGCCAGCTCATCAGGATCGAAAACACGGCGAAGGCCGTCCCGTCTAGCGCTGCCGGGTTGCCCGCCGTCGCGACCACCACGCCGATGCCCGCGAAGACGGCCATCGACCCCAGATGGAACACGACGTAGTCCACGACATAGGCCAGTTGTCGGCGGTTGGCCAGGGCGTAGTAGCACTTCCTGCACACCCGGTGGCCGTACAGATCCCTGGCCTTGCGCATGTGCTTTTCAGAGCGGCAGAGCGGGCAGGTGGATTCCGACATGATTCAGTCCCCGACGGCGGTTGAGATATTGTCAGGGAAAGTAGTCGGATTCACGGCCAAGTCAAGCGGGCGCGGCCGCCCGCTGCGGCGGCATCCTCGACAATCCGCTCGCCTACGCCGACACAGGCGTTTCGCGTTCATTCAACACGGGCAGGGCCATGAGGCTTGCTTTGCGGTAGCCCATCAGGCCTTCGTTCATGCCGGTGGCGCGGGCGGCGGCGGGGTCGGCTTCGTGCTCGACCTCATCGAAGGTGACGTAGGGCAGGCCCAGATCCTTGAGCATCTGGTGGTCCTGCGCGGGGGTGCGGCCGAAGGTTGTGAGATAGTTGCCGATGAGGAAGCTTGATCCGCCGGCATAGAAGATCCAGCTCTGCATATCGCGCAGTATCTTCTCCCGCCCGCCGGCGACCTTCAGCTCCCGATCGGGCAAAATGAAGCGGTAGACGGCGATGATCTTCAGCGCCTCCATCGGTTCGAGCGGCTGGCGCTTGCCGTAAAGCGGCGTGCCGGCGATGGCGTTGAGAAAGTTGATGGGCACCACATCCGCACCGAGCTCGCGCAGCTCGAAGGCCATGTCCAGCCGGTCCTCCCAATCCTCGCCCAGTCCGAAAATCCCACCCGAGCAGATCGACAGACCCGCGGCCTTGGCGATGCGGATGGTGCGCAGGCGATCCTCGTAGCTGTGGGTCGAGACCACGTTGCCGAAGTGCCGCCGGCTGGTCTCGAGGTTGTGGTTGACGCGCAGCACGCCCATGTCCTTGAGGCGTCGGGCCTGGTCCTCGGTGAGTTCGCCCAGCGTGGCGCAGGGGCGCACCTTGCCCTCGGCGGCGGCCTTGCGGAAAAACGGCTCCATCCAGTCCAGTTCGCTTTCCGTCGGTCCCCGGCCGCTGTTGACGATGCCGAAGCTCGACGCGCCGTTGCGCACCGCTTCGTCGGCCGCGGCTTCCATCTCCTCGACGCTCATCTTGCTGGGCGTGACGTGCGTCGTGTAATGCTTCGACTGACTGCAGTAGCCGCAGTCCTCGCTGCACGCGCCAACCTTGGCGGCGACGATCGAGCAGAACTTGACCATCTGGCCGAAGCGCCGCATGCGGATCTTATTGGCCCAGTGGAACAGTTCGTAAAGATCCTGGCCGTTCACGGCAGTCAGCTCACGGGCCTCCGCACGGGTCAGTTCGCCGCCTTGGACGACGCGGCCGCCGAGCTGCGCGATGCGAATTTCCATGTCCTGCTCCTGGGGTTCGGCATGCCGTACGACGGTGGGCTGAATCATGATGAAACCTTTCACGCCCCGGGGCGGGTCGCGTCCAGACGACTTTGTATCCCGCGACGAGGCCGCGACGCGCTCAAGCTCAGCGGCGTTGCGGCCTTCGGCTGAAGATGCTGTCGATGTCCTCGATGACGTACGGCGCCATGCGGCCGCGGCTGACGTCGGTGCGGTAGATAAGCAGCTTGCGTTCGCGGTTGTCCAGCACAAACAGCGATTCCTCGCCGTTGCGCGTCTGGGCGGTGAGCAGGACGTAGTCGTCGGCCGTCTGAACCATGCTGGCCTCGGCTGGGGCGGTGAGCGGCGCGAAGCGTCCCGCCAGGCTCGCCAGCAGCAGGGCGGCGAGCATGAACGCCGACGCGGCCAGACAGGCGCACGCCACTTGTGTGCGGCTCAGGGTATGCGGGCTGGGGCTGGTGGGCGTCATCAGGTCGCTCCCGTGGTTCTGTGGTCGAGGCGTCCGGGCCCGTTCATCGCCGCAGGCGAAGCTGGGCGTCCTGCTGCAACTCGCGGATGTCGACGATCTGCAGTTCCTGCTCGGCCGACTTGGCCACGACTGTCGCCAACCGGGCCGAGCGCAGATCGAGCAGGTAGATCGCCTGCTCACTGCCGGAGCTGACCGTGCCGGCCACCATGACGAAATCGCCGCGTCTCCCCGCGGCCGCCTGGCCGAAGGCAGGCGTCGGCTCGGTCAGCACTGAGAGCGCCAGGGCCCCCAGCAGCAGCACATTGACCGCGACCAGCCAGATCAGCGTTCGTCGGTTGCGCATCATGACGGAGCACTCCAGGGTCGGGTCGCGTTCAACCGCCTGCGCTTCCCGGCGCGCAGGCGGCGCTCGTCGCGGCGCGACCGGTCATTCGCCGCGCTTGTAGGTGATCGTATTGGCCACCACGATCGCCAGGACCAGGCCGACCACCAGCAGGAAGGTTCCTTGGCCGATGCCGTCATCCTGGGCCGCGAGGGTCGCGGACAAGCCGACATCGGCGAGCATGGAGGTCAGGGTCGCGGGCACGGCAAAACCTTTCGCGCGGGGTTGGTTCGGCCGTCTCCAGCGACGTCGATGCGGTATCGCGGCGCGACCGATGGCCGGACGGTTCTCGATTTTTGATGATACTGGCGGCCGGCAACCATGTAAACGGACCGAGCCGTGCATGACGCCGCGGCCGCCCGCCATGCGACAAAGCCCGCTTCACGCAGGGCAAGCGGGCCCGGGGGCTGCCATGGAGGGGGCGGGCTGCAACGGTCGCGTGGCCCGGAACCGAGGGGTTAGCGGCGGCGTGCGCGGCCGGTGAGCACCACCAGGCCGGCCACGACCAGCGCCAGCGTCGCGGGCTCGGGCACCGAGGTGCTGAAATTGATCGCCGACCCATCCGCGTGCGTCAGCAGGCCCACGACCATGTCCTGGTAATCCTGGTCGCCCAGGCGTCCGTTGCTGCCGTAGGCCAGGTCTTCCATGGCGATGAGCAGGCCGGCGTCCGACTCGTACATCAGGAAGTGATCGGTCTGCACGCCGCGGCTGGCGCCGTCGGTGTTGCGGAAGTTTTCGCTGTAGTAGATGCCCTTCGAACTGTTGTGGCCGTCGGCGTTGAGATAGAAGCCGAAGGACTGGCCGGCCGCGACGTTGAAGCTGATCGTCGTGCCCGCAGGGTCGACCTTGTGGGTCAGCAGCGGCGTGAGGGTCAAGGCGGCCAGGATCGGATCCTCGCCCTCGTCGTAGGTATAGACGCCGAAGATGTTCTTGTAGCCGGCGTATCCGCCGATCAGCGTGATCGAAAGCGATACGTCCTCGGTGACGTGGAAGCGCTGGTACTGGCTCTGGTGGCTCTGCGTCGGATCTTCGCCCTGGTTGACGTCGCCGACGACCAGTGACTGGCCAGTGCCGGTGTGGCGGTATTCGCTGAACATCGCGGTCAGCGTCTGTTCCCCGCCGTGGCCGTAGACGCTTTCATAGGTCGTATCACCCATGGTGTCGCCGACTACGGCCGCGCGGGCCGAGGCGACCGTGCCGATGAGCACGCCAACGACGATCACCACGAGCATGAGGCGATTGGAGCGCGCCTCGCGCGGATCCTGCGCCGGTTGATTTCGCATCACGAAGCCTCCTTCAAGAGCAAGTCGACCGAGCCCCGGCGGATGCACCCTGAATCGCGCCGGCAGCGTCGCCCGCACCTTGACGGTGTGGCGACGCCGTCCCCGCCCGCAGTCAACAAGACGATTCACAGCCGCGGTCGGCCATCGACCACGGGCCGCCGCGAGATCGGCGACGGTAAACCGTGCCGGTCGTCCGGACTGGGTGATGGTTGGGCGGCGGCCCGGCCGGGCCGATAGGATGGCGACCATGAACGCGATGCATGACGCATGGCAGGGCCTGCCCTGGTGGGCGTGGGTGATGGCGGGTTACCTGGCGGGGTCGATTCCCTTCGGGTTGCTGATCGGCTGGATGCGGGGCGTGGACATCCGCCAGGCCGGCAGCGGCAACGTCGGGGCGACGAACGTCGGCCGGCTGCTCGGCCGGCCGTGGGGCGTCGGTTGCTTCGTCCTGGACGTGCTCAAGGGTCTGGCGCCCGTACTGGCAGCGGGGTGGGCGATGGGACTTCTCGGCCGCATCGACCTTCCGCCGGCGCAGGCGTGGCAGTGGCTGGCGGTCGCGGCCGCGGCGGTGCTGGGGCATGTGTTTCCGGTGTGGCTGAAGTTCAAGGGCGGCAAGGGCGCGGCCACGGGCTTCGGTGTGCTGCTGGGCTTCTATCCGCTGCTGACCTGGCCGGGGCTGGCGGCGATGGCGACATGGATCGTGCTGGTGCTGGGCACGCGCTATGTGAGTCTGGCGAGCATGGCCGCGGCGGTGGGCCTGCCGGTGTATCTCTACCTGATCTGGGGCGTCGCCCGCCATCAGCCGATCGACCGCCTGCTGCCGTTGCTGGGGGTGACCGCCGCGCTGGCGCTGCTGGTGGTGGTGCGTCATCGCGGCAACATCGGCCGCCTGCTGGCGGGCACGGAGTCGAAGATCGGCGGGGAGAAAGTCTGACCGCTCGCGGACGTCAAATGCCTTACAATCGCGGAGCCTGGCGTCCTCGATACGTCGTGCGATCGCCCGCCCGCGCCCCATTCCCCGCCTGCATTGCGACTTGGAGGTTGACGTGACCCCAGCTCGATCCGCCGCCCCCGCCTCGCGCCCTGCCGTGCTCATCATCCGCGACGGCTGGGGCCGCAACCCGCATCCTGAACATGACGCCTTCAATGCCGTGAAGCTCGCAGCCACGCCCGTGTGCGACCGGCTGCTGGTCGATTACCCCTGGACGCTGATCCACACCAGCAGCGAGGACGTGGGCCTGCCCGAAGGCACGATGGGCAACAGCGAGGTCGGCCACCAGAACATCGGCGCCGGCCGCGTGGTCGATCAGGAGTCGGTGCGCATCACCAAGGCGATCCGCACCGGCGAGTTCTTCAATAACCAAGTCCTCGTCGCCGCGGTCCGCAAGGCCAAGGACAGCGGCCGGAGCGTGCATCTGATCGGCATCGCCTCCGACGCGGGCGTGCATGGGCTGATGACGCACCTCTATGCGTGTCTGGAGTTGTGCAAGCGGCAGGGCGTGGCGGCGGATCGGGTGCTGCTGCACCTGCTGACCGACGGGCGCGACACCGGGCCTTTCACCGGCAAGGCGTTCGTGCAGCAGGTCATCGACAAGTGCCGCGACATTGGCGTCGGCCGCGTTGCGTCGATCTGCGGCCGATACTATGCGATGGATCGCGACAACCGCTGGGAGCGCGTGCAGCGGGCGTACGCGTGTCTGACCGGCATCGATGCCGACAAGCATGGCATCGCCACCGCGCCCGACGCCATCGCGGCTGTGCAGCGCTACTACGACAAGCCGACCAACGACTCGCAGCAGGGCGACGAGTTCATCGTGCCGACGATCGTGGCCGATTCGCCCGAGACCGCGTGTGCCACGCGCGTCAGCGACGGCGACAGCGTGATCTTCTACAACTACCGGGGCGATCGCCCGCGCGAGATCACCAGGGCGTTTGTTTACGACGATCAGCCGTGGGCGCAGGTGCCGCCTTCGCCGGACTCCGGCAAGCGGGGTTTCGAACGCGGCAAGCGCCTGAAGCTGACCTATGTGACGCTCACCGCCTACGAACAGGGCCTGCCGGTCGAGGTCGCCTATCCCAAGCCGCCGAAGATGACCGACATCGCCGGCCAGTTTTTCGCCGACGTGGGGCTGCGGCAGTTCCGCTGCGCCGAGACCGAGAAGTTTCCGCACGTGACGTTCTTCTTCAACGACTACCGCGAGCAGCCGTTTGCCGGCGAATCGCGGCAGATGGCCCAGTCGCCGAAGGTCGCGACCTACGACCTGCAGCCGGAGATGTCGGCCGCGCAGATCCGCGACATCGTGCTCGGCCGGCTCGCGGCGGACGATTGCGAAGACGTGATCGTGGTCAATTTCGCCAACGGCGACATGGTCGGCCACACGGGCAAGCTCGATGCGGCGATCAAGGCGGTGCAGACGGTGGACGCCTGCGTGGGAAAGATTGTCGAAGCGACGCTGAAGCGCGGCGGCGTGCTGATCGTCACGGCCGACCACGGCAACGCTGAACAGATGTTCGACCCCGACACCGGCGCGCCGCACACCGCGCACACGCTTTATGACGTGGAGTGCATCCTCGTCAGCCCCCGGACCAGGGATCGTGCGTCCGGCTCGGCGCGGCAAGCCAGCGAAAAGCTTCGCCGCGATGGCCGGCTGGCCGACGTGATGCCCACGCTCATCGACATGATGGGCTTGCGGCAACCCGCCGCGATGACCGGCCAGTCACTGCTGTCGTACTGAAGCGCGTTGCCGAACCACGGAAGCATCATGACCCTCACCGCCGCCAGCTCGCTTGTCCGTACCGCCACGCATGAAGACGTGCCCGCGATCATCACCTTGATTCGTGAACTGGCCGTTTACTCGAAGCTCGAACACAGGCTCGAAGTCACGGAGCGGGCGATCGCCGACGCGCTCTTCGGGCCGCATCCCGCGGCCGAGACGCTTGTCGCCACGCTGACGGGCGGCGACGGCCGGATCCGGGAGCCCTCTGGCGGCCAGGTGATCGGCTACGCGATGTTCTTTCCCACGTTTTCGAGTTTCGTCGGCCGGCGCGGCCTGTGGGTGGAGGATATTTACGTGGCCGAGGCCCATCGCGGCCGCGGGGCCGGCAAGGCGATGCTGGCGGAACTGGCCCGCATCGCCATCGAGCGCGGCTGGGCGCACATGGAGTGGTGCGCCCTGGACTGGAACACGTCGGCCCGCCGCTTCTACGAATCGCTCGGGGCGGCGCCCAAGCCCGAATACGTCGTTCATCAATTGGCCGGTGATTCGTTGAGGCGGCTGAGCACGTTGCCCTCGATCTAGGCCGCCATCCCGTTTCGCCGCCCTCGCGTACAAGGCGCCCGCATGCCCATCGAGTCGCTCATCTTCATCGCTCTGCTGGCGCTGTGGGCCGCGTGGGCGCTGCAGGGCGTGGTCGCGTCGTGGCAGGTGGTGTGGTTCGCTGCCAGGATCAACGCGCGGCGGGGCCGCTACGGGGACTATCAGCCGCGGGCCTTCGTCATCGTGCCGTTCAAAGGTCTGGAGAGGGATCTGCCGGGCGCGATCGACAGCCTGTGCCGCCAGAGCTATCGCGACTACAGGCTCCTGCTGGTGGTCGAATCGCAGGAGGATCCGGCCTGCGCGCCTCTGCAACGCGAGCTGGCGCGGCATCCGCGGCAGGCTGCGCGGCTGATCATCGCGGGCGTCGCGCCAGGCCACCAGGGCCAGAAGCTGCACAACCAGTTGGCGGTGCTCCGCGCGATCGACGCGGAGAGTCGCGATGAGGACGTGTGGGTTTTCGCCGACTCCGATGCCGTGCCCGGCCCGGACTGGCTGGCGGAGCTGGTCGGGCCGCTGTGTCGTCGGGACAAGTACGGCGTATCGACGGGCTATCGCTGGCTGACGCCGGCGCCCGATGACCATGGGCGCGTGACGCTCTGGTCGCATCTGGCCAGCGTGATGAACAGCTCGGTCGCGTGCCTGCTGGGCCGGCCGCGGCTGAACTTCGCCTGGGGCGGATCGATGGCGGTGCGCGTCGACACCGCGCGGCGAGGCCATCTGATCGACCGCTGGACCGGCGCGCTCACTGACGACTATCCACTCTCGCGCCTGTGCCGCGATCTGAAACTCAAGGTCGCCTTCGCCCCCGCGTGCCTGGTCGCCACGCCGGCCGCATTCACCTTCGCCAGCCTGCTCAACTTCGGCCATCGCCAGTATCTGCTCACCCGGGTCTACGTGCCTTGGCTGTATGGTGCGGCCGCGGCGTTCACGGGGCTGTACGTCGCGGGCCTTGTCACGAGCGTCGCATGGATGGCGGCGGCGGTCCTCACGGGCTGTTACACCTTCGCTGTACCGGTGCTCGCAACCTGGGCGGTGCGTCTGGTGAGCGGCGGGGTGCGTGCGACCTATCGCCGCAAGGCCGTGGCCGACGCCTTCGGGCCCGAGGCGGCCTTGTCGTTACGGACCACGCTGCGCATCGATCGCTGGCTGACGCCGTTGTGGATGACGCTGCACTTCCTGCTGATCGTGCGGGCCGGCATCGGGCGGACGATGGTGTGGCGCGGCAAGCGCTACCGGCTGCGCGGGCCCAATGACATCGAGCAGTTCTGAAGCGGACGGTTGAGCGCGGCGCCGGGCATGACGCACGCTCAAACCATCCGCAAAGCGGTGATGCGAGCCGGCCGTCGCGAGCCCTCGGCCGGGATGCCGACCTCGCGGCCGACCTCGTGCCAGCCCCACTTGAGCATGGCGAATCCCACGGCCGCGCCCCCCAGCAGCGGCGAAAGCGTCGAACTGGTGACGCCGCCGACGGTGTTGCCCTCGGCGTCGAGCACAGGCGCGCCGGCGACGGGCATGGGCGCGTCGCCGTGATGGGCGATATCGAGCATGCGGAAGCCGGCGAGCACGCGCTTGGGGTGTCCGAGGTTGTGCATGCGGGCGACGATTTCCTGGCCGCGGTAGCAGCCTTTGGTGAAGCTGACAGCCTGGTCGATGAGGCCGGCCTCGTGGGGCAGGCAGTCGGCGCCGAAGTCGATGTGCAACAGCGGCGTGCCGGCTTCGATACGGGCGGTGTTGTACGCCAGCCAGCCGGCGCCGCGGCCGACGATCGGACGTTTGGTGTTGTCCTCGACGGTCGGCACCAGCCCGCCCACCGCGTCGGCGAGGGCGGCGTAGAGCGCGTCGGCCGGGACGGTGGACATAAGCAGGTGGTAGCCGGGCGATCCGACTTCATCGCGGCGCAAGAGGGTGAGCGCGGCACCCCGCCACAGCCCGTCGCGGTGCGCGGCATCGTGGAGATCAGCGGCCGAAATGCCGGCGACCTGCGCGATGAGCCGCGCCGCGGCGGGGCCGTGGACGCACAGCGTTTCGATGTCGGGGCTCAGATCCATGATGCGCAGATTTTCGCCGAAGAGCAGCGCGTCGAGCTCGGCCGCGATGACCGGCGCGTCGATACGGTCGCACAGCAGCAACGTGCGATCTTCACTGGCGAGCACGACCATGTCGGTCATGATTCGGCCGCGCTTGTCGAGCAGCAGGGCGCGGCGGGACGTGCCGGCGTCCATATGGCGTACTTCGTTGGTGAGCAGGCGGTGCAGAAAGTCGGTGCGGTCCGGGCCGGTGAGCTCGATCACGCCGCGCTGCGCCCCATGGAAAATGGCGGCGCCTTTGCGAAAGGCGGCGTACTCGGCCTCGTACTGGCCGAACGTCTCGACCAGTTGCGGCGCGTCGTCGTCATCGCCGAAGGGCACGAACGAGGCGTCGGCGGCTTCCTGCAGTTCACGAATGTTCATGTTCGTCCAGGTCGCAGGGGGTGGGGGCCAGGATCAGAGCAGGCCGGCGTAGGCCCCGCCGTCGATGAGGATGTTACCGCCGGTGACGAACCGCGCCAGCGGCGAGGCGAGCAGGGCGACCATCGCGGCGAAGTCGTCGGGATCGCCCAGCGAACCGACGGGCACGGACTTGCCGAGGGCCGCCAACGCTTCCTCGACACTGCTGCCGTCTTTCTCGGCGCGGGCGGTGGCCAGATGCCGCATGCGATCGGTGGCGTGCAGGCCGGGCAGCACGGCGTTGACCGTGATGCCGTGCGGCGCCAGTTCGGTGGCGAGGGTTTTCATGAAGCCCGTAAGCCCCGCACGGGCCATGTTCGACAGCAGCAGGTTGCCGATCGGCTGCTTGACGCTGATCGAAGTAATCATGATGACGCGGCCCCAGCCGGCGGCCTTCATCGCGTCGGTCACGCCGTGCGTGAGGCGGATGGCGCTCATGGCCGTGAGGTTGAATGCTTTTTCGTATTGATCGAGCGTCAAGTCGGCATAGGTGCCCGGCGGCGGGCCGCCGGCGTTGGTCACGAGTATCTGCGGGTCGCCGAGTTTGCGCCGCACCTGCTCCAGCAGGCGTTCGATGTCGTCGGCTTTGGACATGTCGGCCACGAAGCCGGCCACTTCGCCGGTGGCCCCCACAGCCGCGGCCGCCTCGGCGATCTCCCCGGCCGCGCGGGCCACGTCCTGGGCGGTGCGCGAGCAGATCGCCACGCGACAGCCCTCCATCGCCAGCCGCTGCGCGCAGGCGCGCCCCAGACCCTTGGTCGACGCGGTCACCAGTGCGATCCTGTCTTTGAGTGCCAGGTCCATGCGTGAACTCCTTGCTGTCGGATGGGCTTTCCCACACAGCGTCACAGCGGCTCGAAGTGAGCGCTGAAGTGGCGCAGGAAGCGCGGCTGATAGGTGATGCGGTGCCCGCCGATCACCGCCCGCTTGTGCCAGACCTCTTCGATCACCTCGATCAGATAATCGAAGTGGCTCTGCGTGTAGACCCGCCGGGGGAAGGCCAGCCGCACCAGTTCCAGCGGCGAGGGCTGCTCGCGGCCATCCTTATCGAACCGGCCGAACATCACGCTGCCCAGCTCGACAGCCCGGATGCCGCCTTCGACGTACAGCGCGTTGACCAGGCCGATGCCGGGGTATTGCAGCGGCGGCACATGCGGCACGAAAGCGCGGGCGTCGAGAAACACCGCGTGCCCGCCCACCGGCCGCACGAACGGCACGCCCAGGGCTTCGAGCCGTCGGCCCAGGTACATCACCGTGGCGTGGCGATAGACCTGGTAGTCCTGCTCCAGGGCTTCGTTCAACCCCACGGCAATGACTTCCAGATCGCGCCCCGCCAGCCCGCCGTAGGTGGGAAAGCCCTCGCGCAGGATCAGCAGGTTCCGGAAATCCTCCGCCCACTGATCGTCGTTGCAGGTGAAGAATCCGCCGATGTTCGCCAGGCCGTCCTTCTTGCAGCTCATCGTCGCCGCGTCGGCATGGGCGAACATCTCCCGTGCGATGTCCGTCAGCGACTTGTCGCGGTAGCCCTGCTCGTTCTGCTGGATGAAGTAGGCGTTCTCGGCGAAGCGGCAGGCGTCGATCACCAGCGGGATGCCGTGGCGGCTCAGAATCTCCCTGACCGCGCGGACGTTGGCCATCGACACGGGCTGGCCGCCGCCGGTGTTGTTGGTCACCGTCATCATGCAGAAGGGGATCTTCGCGGCTCCGTGCTCGTCGATGCAGTGCCGCAGTTTGTCCAGGTCCATGTTGCCCTTGAACGGCGCCTCCAGGCCCGGCTCCAGCCCTTCGGGACAGACCAGGTCCACCGCCCGCGCCCCGACGTACTCGACGTTCGCACGGGTAGTGTCGAAGTGGCTGTTGTTGGGGATCACGTCGCCGGCCTTGAGCCGCGTCTGGGCGAGAATGCCCTCGGCCGCCCGGCCCTGGTGCGTGGGGAAAACGTGCTTCATGCCCGTGATGCCGCGCACCGTCCGCTCGAAGTGCTTCCATGAGCGGCTGCCGGCATAGCTCTCGTCGCCGAGCATCATGGCCGCCCACTGCTGCGTGGACATCGCGCCCGTGCCGCTGTCGGTCAGCAGGTCGATGCAGCAGTCCTCGGCATCGAGCAGAAAGACGTTGTGATGCGCCAGCGCCAGGGCGTCCATCCGCTGCTGCCGCGAGGTCAGCTTCAGAGGCTCGGTCATCTTGATGCGAAACGGCTCGATGATGGTCCGCACGTTCGTACTCCTTGGCCCCGACCCCGGTCCCGGCCCCGGCTTCGGATTCGGGCTCTTGATCCCGGTTCATGCCCTGGGGAGGGCGACTACCCCACAAGCTGCCGCCGGCCCGTCTGCACGCGGGCTCGTCATGGTAGCGATCCGCCGTTGCCCGCGCAGCGTCTGTTGATAGTTCTGTATTGTGAATGCCGCTCCAAGAATCTGCTTGACGCGCTGCGGCCGACCGGGCTAATCTACGGCTGGTCCCGCAGGGTCCACGCGGTCCGCGTCAAGGGTTCAACCCGCCTGCTCGACTGTTCGACATCACCTGACTTCCTGCCCGACTTCGCGGACAACGGGCATTGACAGGAAGGAAGGTGCCGCATGTCCGAGTCTGCCGCGTCGTCATTTTCTTCGTCGTCCTCTTCACCGTCCGCGCGCTCCCTGCCGCCGCGCCCCGACCTCGACAAACTCAGGAAGGAAGCGAAGCGATTGCTCGCCGCGATCCGCGCGGGTGATGCATCCGCGCTGGCGCGTCTCGATGCGCTGAAGCTGCCGCGCGACGGCGCGGCTCTGCACGACGCCCAGCTCATCCTCGCCCGGGAGTACGGCTTCCCAAGCTGGCGGGCGCTGAAAGAGCATGTTGAGACGCAGCGGCGACCCGTTGATGCGCGTACTGCGAGCGCGCTGCTCCAGGCTGTCGGTCGCGGCGACTTGGACGAAGTGCGGCGGATTGTTACCGAGCAACCCGCGGCGATCAATATCAGGGGGCCGCACCCGTTCTGGGGTGGTCGGCCACAGCCGCTGCACGTGGCGATCGAGCACGGCAGTGAAGACGTATTCGAGTATCTGCTTGAGCAGGGCGCGAACGTCAACGGTGACAATGGTGAATATGACGGTTGGTCGCCGCTGATGCTTGCGGTCCACTGGAAGCGGCGGCCGTTCGCTGATCTGCTCTTGCGGGGCGGCGTTCGTATCGGCCTGGTCGAGGCCCTCATGCTCGAAGACGACGACCGCGTGGCGCAACTGCTGCAAGATGATCCGGATGGCGTGCAGCATCCCATGCCCAACGCGGCGACGCCGCTGCACTTTGCCCGCACAACCCGGGCGGTGGAGCTTCTCCTAGCCGCAGGCGTCTCTCCGCATGCGAAGGACAAGTACGGCAAGACAGCGATGGAGGCTGCCGCGTCGCGCGGAGTGGAAGGCGCCCCTGTCGTGGTCGCGCTGTCCGCACAGGGAATCGCCGCGCATGCCGGCGCATTGGCGGCTCTGGGCGATCTCGACGGCCTCAAACAGGCAGCCCGCAACGACAAGCAGGCGATCCATCGCACCTACCCCGTCGGCACGGCAGCGATCACGCCGCTTGGAGCCGCTGCTGAACGCGGACACGTCGAGGTTGTCAATTGGCTCCTGGATCAGGGCGTGGACATCAACCAACGGCTTCATGAAGGGCAAACCGCCCTGCACGTCGCCGGGTGGAACGGCCACCTGGAATTGGTGCAACTGCTGGTCGAGCGCGGGGCCGATCCGGCCGCGCGTGATAACCGCTACCAAGGCACGCCCCTTGATGAAGCTCGCGCGGCGCTAACGAAGCTCAATCGCACCGCCTGCGCCGAAGTCGCGGACTATCTTGAATCGCTCAACCACAAAGCATCCCACCACGTTAAGGAGACCACGATGAACACCTCCACGACCACAGCCACCGCCCCGACCTGCGGCACCATGGCCCCGCAGTTTCTCGTCGATGATCTGGAAGCGTCGATCGCGTATTACCGCGACCAGCTCGGTTTCACGGTGGACTTCACCTACGGCGGGTTCTATGCCGGCCTCAGTCGCGGCGCGGCCGAAGTGCATCTCAAGCACGCGCCCAAGACGGTGGCGGACAGGCAGCACCGCCGCGAACACGAGCACCTTGACGCCTCCGTGGCGGTGAGGGGCATCGACGCGCTGTACGCCGAACTCGAGCAACGCGGAGCCAATATCATCAAACCGCTGGAGCAACGCCCCTGGGGCACACGCGACTTCTACGCCGCCGACCCGGACGGCTACATTATCAGTTTCGGCCAGTGACGCGCGGGACAATCCATGAGAGGATCGATGCATGGGCAAGACGAAAGCGTCGCAGCGCGTGACCTCGACGGAACTGATTCAGCGCGCGATGGCAGTCTTCGCACGCGGGTTTAGTTTCACGCGGAGTATCACGCATCCGTACCTGGCCGAGCGGGTCGGGCCGGTCTGGGTGGTGCGTGACGGGCCGCGGCGCCATGGCGACTATCGCCGCGAGGAGTGGGCAGCCCATGCGGTGGAGCCGGCCGACGTGGACCGCATCGCCCGGCAGCACACGCGCGGGCGGTTCGCCGTCTGCGCCCTCGCGGCCACGGGGCAGTCCGATGCGCCGCTGCGCAGCGGATACAAGGCTCTGGGCTATCGCCTGGGAGGGACCGAGGCGGTCATGGTGCATCACCTGGCCCGCGTGCCGCGAGTCGTCGCCGCAAAAGCCGGCCCGGCCGCCAAGCCGGCCGTGATCTGGCGAAGGCGGCCGGCTGGCGGCAGATTCTGCCGGAGCATCTGTGCAAAGACGCGCCGATGCGGCAATACGTGGCCCTGATCGGCGGCGCCATCGTGGGCTGGGTGGCCAGCATCACCGTGGACGACGCGACGTGGTGCTCGAACCTGCACGTGCAGCCCGCGCATCGTCGCCGGGGCATCGGACGGGCGCTGATGGTCCGCATGCTGCGCGACGACCGGGCCGCGGGGGCTGCGCTGTCTGTGCTGACCGCCAGCCACAGCGGGGCGATGCTGTATCCCACGATCGGCTATGAACAGGTCGCCACGCTGCTGCTGTTCACGCCGCCGCGTCAACAGCGATGATCTCGTTGTGTGCTGAGTGGTATATGGGCACGCCCGCACATCGGGAGGCCGAGTTATATTGCGTCCATGCCGATCTATGCGGGCATTGACGAGGCGGGGTATGGGCCGTTGTTCGGGCCGATGGTCGTCGGATGCACGGCCTTCACGTGCGAGCCGTCCGACCCGCCGACGCCTTGCCCGGACCTGTGGCGGCGGCTGGAGAAGGCGGTGTGTCGCGAGCGCAAGGGCGCACGCGGCCGCATCGCCGTCAACGATTCGAAGAAGCTGCACAACACGCAGAGCAGGCGGCCGCTGGAACACCTGGAGCGCGCGGTGCTGACGTTCGCGGGCCTGGCGGAGGCGGCTGGGGCGGCGCGACGTCCAGCCGACGTGGCGGCGCTGCTCGACTTTGTCGGCGAGACGGCCCATCACGATTTGGCCGACATGCCTTGGTACCGGGCAGGCGACGACCATCCCTGGCAGCCGCTGCCGGCACACAGGACCGAGGGCGAGTTGGCGGTGGATGCGAATCTGCTGGCGGCCTGCGCGGCCGAGGCTGGCGTCGGCCTGGCGGGGATGCATGCGGCCGTGGTGTTCGAGCAGCGGTTCAACGAACTGGTGGCGGCGACGCGGTCGAAGGCGGCGGTGAACTTCAGTTGCGTGGCCGGGCACCTGGCGCGGCTGTGGGAAGGGCATGGTCATGTCGGCGTGCTCGCGGCAGTGGATCGACAGTCGGGGCGCATGCGATACCGCGAGCTGCTGTCGCAGACGATTCCCGCGGCCGAGATCCGGGTGGTGGAAGAGTCGCCGCAGGTCAGCGCGTATCGACTGCATGGGCACGGAACGGACGGCGAGCGGCGCATGACCGTGCGCTTCGAGGTCGAGGCGGAAGCGCGACACCTGCCGGTCGCGCTGGCGAGCATGCTCAGCAAGTACGCGCGCGAGCTGCTGATGGGCCGGTTTCAGACATGGTTCGCACGGCACCTGCCCGATATCGCGCCGACGGCCGGTTACGGCAGTGATGGCCAGCGGTTCTGGCAGCAGGTTCAGCCGCATCTGGCGCGGCTGGGCATCGATCCGCTGTGCCTGCGCCGCCAGCATTAAGGCCGCGCCGCGATGACCGCGCGGTCTTGACACTCGCGATCAGGCCTACTAATTTGTCCCATTCGATCCGCCCCCTTCGTCTAGTGGCCTAGGACATCGGCTTCTCACGCCGGCAACAGGGGTTCGACTCCCCTAGGGGGTATTCCGTAAGTCTTGCAACAGATGGATTTTGCGAGCATGTTGGGCGTATCTGTCGAAGCGTCAAGGTCTTCCGTGACCTTGGCGGTTTTCGTTTTCGGCCCCTGCATTCGCCTTCGTGCGGCTTCTGCGCCGCCCCCGGAAGCATTTTCGTCGCCGCCTTCACGTCCTGCGAGCCCAGTCCCGCAACCGCGCGATCGAAGTGTTCATCCGTCATCTGCAGGTAATGCTTCGCCGCCACCGGTTCGCTGTGGCCGATCCACGCGCATCGGGAAGCTTGGCTCCGACGTCAGATGAACCGACCGACCCCGTTGATGCGCCGGCACGGCACGTTCGGAGGACGTGATCGAGCGTATCGAGGTTATTGAAGCGACGACCCCGGACGTGTGGGTCATCGCATCCCCTGTCAGAACCCCGCGCCCCCTGAAGCAACGGGTGGAGGCTGAGCAGCCGCCTTTTTGCCGCTGCGGCCGCTGGACCCAGGTACCCAAGGGAATCCAAACACTGCTATTGTCATGGCTGCACCTGAGCGGGCCATCGCCACCTGAATCATGCCGTTGCCGTCTTGAAGTCATGGGCCGGTTGGGGTGGTGCGACCTTTTTTACTCAGAAAGCGAGACCGTGGTGAGTTGGTTCAGCGCATTGTTCCATGGCCAGACCGTTGCATCGAGCATGACTATCCTCGGTATGGTCATCGCCCTGGGCTTGGCGATCGGTTCGGTCAAGATCAAGAGTATCGGTCTGGGCATCGCCGGCGTGCTCTTCGCAGGACTGCTGATGGGGCATGCGGGGTTGAAGATCAACCCCGAGGTTCTCGAGTTCGCCCGCGAGTTCGGGCTGATTCTTTTCGTCTACACCATAGGCATGCAGGTAGGCCCCGGCTTCCTGGCATCTCTGCGCCGTCAGGGATTGCCGCTGAACCTTCTGGCCATCGCCGTCGTCCTGCTCGGCGGCGCGGTGGCGTTGGGGATTCACTACCTGGCTGGCATCGAGATCCCGGCGGTCGTCGGCCTTTTCTCCGGCGGCACCACCAACACGCCCAGCCTCGCCGCCGCGCAGCAGGCGCTCAAGGACGTGCCGTATCTGTCTGTCGAGACCAGTAAGCTCCCGAGTCTGGCCTACGCAGTGGCGTATCCCTTCGGCATCATCGGCATTATCCTGGTCATGCTGTTTGTCCGCGTGCTGTTCCGCGTCAGCCTGGCGCAAGAGGAGCAGGCCCTTGGCGGGCAGAACCCCTCCGCGCAGCCGCGCGTGGCCCGGGCCAACTTCGAGGTGACCAACCCCAACCTTGTCGACGTGCAGATTCAGAACGTGCCGTTAATGAGGCGGTCTGGGCTGGTCATCTCCCGGATTCTCCAGGACGGCGAGTTGGGAGTTCCCCAGCCTGAGACACGTTTGCGACTCGGCGATGTTGTGCTGGCTGTAGGCTCACCGGAGGAACTCAACCAGCTGCGCATGGTCGTCGGTCGTGAGAGCACGACGGACCTGCGGACGCTGCCGAGCCAGATCACCACCAAACGCCTGATCGTCACCCGCAAGAATGTGCTGGGCCGGTCGCTGGGCGAGTTGGACTTCGTCCGCCGTTACGGCGTGGTCCTCGCACGCGTGAGTCGGACCGAGATCGATTTCACCCCAACCCCCGACTTCCGGCTGCAATACGGCGACACCGTCCTGGCCGTGGGTGAGACTCCGGGGATTCAGAAAGTCGCCGCCGAGCTCGGCGATTCGCCCAAGGCCCTCAATCATCCCCAGTTGATCCCGGTATTCCTGGGCATCGTCCTGGGCGTCATTGTCGGCAGCATCCCGATGTCCTTGCCCGGGGTGCCGGTCCCGGTGAAGCTCGGTCTGGCTGGCGGACCACTGTTCGTGGCGATCATCCTGAGCCGGATCGGACGCATCGGGCCGCTGGTCTGGCATATGCCTATCAGCGCCAACTTCATGCTTCGCGAAGTCGGCATCACCTTGTTTCTCGGCTGTGTCGGGCTGAGTTCAGGCGATATGTTCGTCAGCACGCTGACCGATGGGCCCGGCCTGCAATGGATGGCCCTGGCGGCTCTGATCACCCTCGTCCCGCTGCTGATTGTCGCGCTGATCGGGCGAATCATCCTCAAAATGAACTACTTGACGCTCTGCGGCCTGCTGGCCGGGAGCATGACCGACCCCCCCGCCCTGTCCTTCGCCCAGAACATCACCCACTCCGACGCCCCGAACGTCGCCTACGCCACGGTCTACCCCACGACGATGATCCTCCGCGTGCTCTGCGCCCAGCTCATGGTCATCGCCCTGATGCCGCAATGACTCCATGCCCCCCAGCCCGGCATTGACGTTGGGCAAAGCGGGTCCGGGGCAGGATTCGGCCGACGCCGGCGCTGTCGCAGCCGCTGGTATGAGCCAGCGATCGAGGCTGGGCGTCGCCGCTGGGCGGCGTCAAATCTGTATACTGTCCGATTCTCCAGCGGCCGCGCTTATGGGAGCGGGCCGTGGCTGGAGCCCTTGAAAATCCCAATTGTAAGCCAAGTCTTTTTGCGCTCAGGAGTATGACTCGATGGCCAGCCGTAAGCCGTATGTCGGTGGCAACTGGAAAATGAACCTGCACAAGGTCGAGGCGCTGGCGCTGGCTGAGGCGCTGGCCAAGGGCTTCACGGCCACGGACAAGGTGGACGTGGTCATCTGCCCGGCGTTCCCGTATCTGGCGGCGGTGGGCGAGGTGCTGAGCAAAGCTGGCTCGAAGATCAAGCTGGGGGCGCAGGACGCGTACTTCGAGAAAAACGGCGCCTACACCGGCGAGGTGAGCCTGAGCATGCTCAAGGACGTGGGCGTGGGCGTGGTGCTCCTGGGCCACAGCGAGCGTCGCCACGTGATTGGCGAATCGGACACCTTGATCAATGAAAAGGTTCTGGCCGCGCTGGAGGCGGGGTTCGAGGTGATTCTCTGCGTGGGTGAGACGCTGGAGCAGCGCGAGGCGGGCAAGACCGACGCGGTGAACTGGGGCCAGCTTGGTTATGGCCTGGCGGGCGTGAAGGCGCAGCAGATGGCGAAGGTGACGATCGCCTACGAGCCGGTCTGGGCGATCGGCACGGGCAAGACCGCGACGCCGCAGGACGCCCAGAAGGCGCACGCGGCCATCCGGTCCTTCGTGAAGTTTGGCCTGTTCAATGCCGAGGTGGCCGAGGCGCTGCGGATTCAATACGGCGGGTCGTGCAAGCCGGGCAATGCGGCTGAGCTGTTCGCCCAGAAGGACGTGGATGGCGGGTTGATCGGCGGGGCGGCCCTGAAGGCTGAGGACTTCCAAGGCATTCTGAAGGCGGCTGCGGCCGGCGCCTGAGGTTCTCAAGGCCGTGGTACACTCGTGCCCGGTTCACATGCAACGACAGCCGGTCCCGGACCGGCGGAAGCGAGGACGGACATGCTCTTTCTCGGCAGTTGGCTGGTGTCGCTGTTGGCGGTGCTCTTCTGTGCGGTCGCGGTGCTGATGATCCTGCTGATCCTGGTGCAGAAGCCCAAGGGCGGGGGGCTGGCGGGGGCCTTCGGCGGCGGTGGCGGCGGCGGACAGGGCGCGTTCGGCTCGAAGGTCGGCGATGTGCTGACCTGGGCGACGGTAGTCTTTTTCGTGGCGTTTCTGCTGCTGGCGATGGGGTTGACGTGGACGATCCGTCCGGAACATGAGCGTCAGCAGGAGCTCGCCCCGCCAGCCCAGACACCAGCCCGCGCCCCCGCGCAGACGCCGGTCAGTCCCGCAACCGACGTGACCGAAGGTATGGGCCAGACCGCGACGACGACGCCGGACGCTGGCGAGCCAGCCGCCGAGGCTGCGGAGGATGTGGCGCGGACGGCCGAATCGGTGGCGCAGGACGCCGCGCAAGCGACCGATCCGGTGGAGCGGAGCGTCGAGCCGGCTTCGGAAACAGATATGCCTGCGGCGGACCAAACGTCTGGCGACGTTCCCGCCCAGTAATGTGTGACGGTATGGCATGCTGGCGGGCGAGGGCATTGACCGCACGCGGGTGAACCCGTGGATCGGGTCCGGACCGGACATTCGAAACGATCGGAGTCGTCGCGTGATCCATTCGATGACCGGCTTTGGCGACGCCGCGGGTGAGGTGCAGGGCGTTGTCCTGAGCGTCGAGCTGCGCAGCCTCAACAACCGTTATTTCAAGGCGACGCTGCGCCTGCCCGAGGATCTGGCGTCGCTGGAGGCGCAGCTTGACGCGCATCTGCGGCGCAAGATCGCGCGGGGGTCGGTGACGCTGTCGGTGAAGATGCGTCGTCCGGACGCGATGGCGGCAGGGCGGATCAACGCGGCGGTGCTGATCGACTACGTACGGCAGTTGCAGCAGATCAAGACGCAGAGCGGCGACGTGCGCCTGGCCGGGGCCGAGATGGTGCAGTTGCTGGGCCTGCCGGGCGTGCTGGAAAGCGGTCAGGACCAGGAGCAACTCCTGGCGACGGTGCGGCCGGTGGTGCTGAAGCTGGTCGACCAGGCGTACGAGAAGTTCATAGCCATGCGCCGCCATGAAGGCGAAGCGGTGGCTGAAGACCTTCGCGGTCATCGCCGGCAGATCGCCGGGCAGCTCGAGATCGTGCGGCAGCGGGCGCCGTTCGTGGTCGAGGAGTATCACGACCGGCTTCAGTCGCGGATCGAGGAGTTGATGGCCCGGGCGCGGCTGAAGGTGGATGAGATCGATTTGATCCGCGAGACGGCGATCTACGCCGAGCGGTGCGACATCAGCGAAGAGGTTTCGCGTCTGGGCGGGCACCTGGAGCATTTCGACCAGATTCTGGATGGCGACGGGGCCGAACCCATGGGCCGCACCCTGGAGTTCCTGGCTCAGGAGATGCTGCGCGAGGCCAACACCATCGCCAGCAAGTCCAATGACGGGCAGATCAGCCGGGCGACCGTGGCGATGAAAAGCTCGATCGACCGGATCAAGGAACAGACCCAGAACGTCGAATAGGCTCCCGGACGCCCGGTTACCGGTGCGTCCGCAAACGTTCGCCGTCCGTCGGCCGTAGAATAAAGCGTAACCCGTTGGCAGCCCTCCGCTTGGATGGGCTTGCGCACAGGTGGTCCGTGGCGGCGGCGCTGCCATGCCGTGTGCTGCCGGGCCCTCCAGCGCTACAGGTTCTCCGATGCCGCCTGATACCCCCGAGCCCCGACCCGCCACAGAAGCCGCCGCGGAAGTCGCGGCCCCGAGCGGTCCACCGTCGCAGATGCTCACCGACGGACGCAGCGGCGTGACGTCCGGGATCGGGTCGCAGCCGGTGTCGCACGCGGCCTCCGCGGCGGGCTCGACCGCCAGCGGCCAGATCGGCGGCGGATACAGCGTCTTCGACCCCTTCGAGCTGGCGATCGTGCTTTCGCATTTCGACGTCGGCCGCATCCAGGCGGTCCGCGAGTTCCGTCGCGGTTCGCGCAAGAGTCCGAAGCTGCTGATCCAGACCGAGACCGGCACCTACATGCTCAAGCGTCGCGCGGCCGGCAAGGACGACCCCTTCCGCGTCGCTTTCAGCCACGCCCTGCAGCTGTATCTGGCGTCGAAGCAGTTTCCCCTGCCGCGCCTCATGGGCACGCGCGGCGACAACCGGTCGATGTTGCAGTACCAGCACCGCATCTACGAAATGTTCGAATACATCAAGGGCGGCGGGTACGACAACTCGCTGGACGCCACCGCCAGCGCGGGCAAGACTCTGGCGCTGTTCCATAAGCTGCTGGCCGACTACCAGCCGGAGTATGAACCGCCGGTCGGCAGCTACCATGCCTCGCGCTCAGTGGCCCGGAGTATGGATACGATTCCGGGCGCGATCGCCAAGATCGATCCCAAATCAGCCGAGACCGAGTCGGACAAGATCGTCAAGGCTGTGGCGTACCTGCGGGCGGCCTACAACGAGGCGGCCATGCGGGTCAACGAGATCGGACTGTCGGACTGGCCGATGCAGATCACCCATGCCGACTGGCATCCGGGCAACATGCTTTTCCGGGGAAGCCGTGTCGTCGCCGTGATCGACTACGACGCAGCCCGCATCCAGCAGCGCGTCATCGACGTGGCCAATGGCGTTTTGCAGTTCTCCATTCTCGGCGGCGGGGACGACCCGTCGCAGTGGCCCAACTATGTCGACGCTGCCCGCTTCCGTCGCTTCATCGCCGGCTACGATTCGGTGCCCGGTTGCGTCATCACGCGGGCGGAGCTCAAAACGATTCCCTGGCTGATGATCGAGGCCCTGATCTGCGAAAGCGTGATCCCGATCGCGGCCACAGGCTCGTTCGCCCGCCTCGATGGCCTGGGCTTCCTGCTGATGATCGAGCGCAAGGTGCGCTGGCTGCAGGGCCACGTGGACAAACTCGTGGCGGCGATTGATGAGGCGTGATGGGCTGCATCTCTACAGCGACGGTTGTCATTGGTGGGCGGTGGCGGACCGCGTCGTTCACGTGCGCTGTGATCTTCGCGCTGATATGTCTGGGCCGTGCAGGCGCGGCCCAGACGGATGCGGCTGTGCGTTCGAGCGAAGCAGAAGGCCGCTTCGCGGAGCTTCTTGAAGAGCTCGATGCGGCCGATTACGCCACGCGCGAGGCGGCGACGCGGGCGTTGATGGATCATTCGGACCTGACGCGCGAGATATGGGAGCGGATGCTGCGCGCGGCTGCCACGCCGGAGCGGCGGCATCGACTGATCGCGGTGGGCGTGCATCTGGCGGTGCGGCAGCGCATCGGTCCGTGGCTTTCGGATCGGGACAACGGAGCACTGGGCATCCATCACGCGGGCGTGCCGGCCGACCAGAACATGCACACCGGTGAGCCGGCAGTGCGGGTCATCCGCACCGAGCCGGGCTTCCCCGCCCACGCGGTGCTGCGGCCGGGCGATCTGATCCTGGCGATTGACGAACAGCCTTTCCCGGACCACGCCGACAGCCAGGCGGTGGCCCAGGAGCTGGTTCGGATGATCGTCGGCCGCAAGTGCGGCCAAACGGTGCGGCTCACGATCTGGCGGGACGGTCAACGGCAGGAGGCGCCGTTGACGCTGAGTTCGACGCCGGCGTTGCGGCAGGCCATCGAGGCGGGCATGGCCGCCGAGGCCGAGACGGCCATTTTTCAGATCCTGGCGGAAGTGGCCGCCGGGGGGCCGCCGCTGGTTGCGCCCTTGCCGGCCCAGCCCGATCCGCCGCTCATGTCGACCGACCGGCCTTGACCGCCGGCAGGCGGCGTCTGAGAATGGCATCATCAAAAGACTCAGCCCGCACACCGGACGGGTGGGGCGTCGCATGGAGCTACGGATGCGGTTTGACGGCGAAATATGGCGGCAGGGGAGGGCAGGGCTGGCGGTGGTAGCGGCCTTGGGTCTGGCCTTGGCCGCGTCGACAGCCTGGGCCTGCCCGATGTGCGCCGATAACCTGCCCACCCAGGCGGCCCAGGAGTCAGGCGGGGCGGCGGCGCTTCCGAATGTCGCGCAGGCCGTCAGGGATGCGGACGGGTCGGCCGCGCCGCCGCGTGCCGATCTGGCACGCGGGTTTTATCTGTCGATTCTGCTGATGCTGGCGGTGCCCTACACGATGCTTCTGGGCGGGGGACTGGTGCTCTGGCGGCTGGTGCGGCGGCGGCAGGCGTTGGAGGCGGTCGCTCGGGCGACAGTCACCCAGGCCGCATGATCCGCAAGTCTTGACAGCAATCGGGTGTCGGACCTGCTTCACGGGTCGGCGGGGTGGTCACTCATATCGTCAGTTTGTGGTAGGCGCGGCCGTTTCGCCGCGGGCGAAGCTCAGGGTCCTTTGTCTCGGAGGCCGGCCCATGCGCGGATTACTGCTGACTCTCTGGCTGACGGCGGCTGTCGCCATCGTCGTGATGGTGGTTCATCCGACCCTGGGCGTGGCGTGGGGCTCGCCAGCCGCGACGGTGGCGATCGGGCTGGTCGGCCTGGGGTTGTGCGTACATGCCCGCGAGCGCGCGTCGCAGGCGGCCAGTGAACTGGCCGACGCCGACGACCTGCCGCGAGGCCGCTACTGAGCGGTCAGCTCGTTCGTCGCTGCATCAGACACATCCACGCCAGCGCGCCGGACGTCTGTTCAAAGCGGATGCGCTCGAGGTGATGAATCTTCATCCACGGTTCGACCGCGGCGACGATGTCGGCCGCGGACAGCCGCGGCGGGCTCTGCCGGCCCGGGGCGCGCTGTTCATCCGCGTTGCCGCAGAGGGTCAGCCAGAAACCACCGGACGCAAGGGCGAGGGCGATATGCTGCACGAAGCGCGGCCGATCGGCGGGGACGACCGAGTGGAAGCAGCCGCGATCGAAGGCGAAGTCGAAGGTGCCCGGCTCGAAGTCCGGTGGCAGGCCTTTCATGATGTCGCCGCAGACGAAGCGTATCTCGCCGGGCAGGCGGTCGGCCGCGGCGGCCTTGCATCGCGCGGCCGCGATCGCCGTCGGGGCCAGATCCATCGCCAGCACGCTCAGGCCTCGCCGGGCCATGGCCACGGCGTTGGTTCCGGTTCCGCAGCCGATCTCCAGCGCCCGGCCACGGCGCAGGTCCAACTGGTCGAGCCAGTCGAGCAGTGGTCTGGCCGGCTGGGGACTATCCCAAGGCAGGTCACCGCGTTGATAGCGCAGATCCCAGCGTTCGACGGACTGAGGCATGACGGTCTCCGGCCGTGGGGACGGTTGCGGCTTCGCGGGTAAGGATGGCGTATGCCCCGCCGCGCGATGGGGGCCGATCAGTGGGTGTGATGTTGTTTGACGCGATCGAGTCTGCGGTTGACGCTGACCTTCAACGAGTCGGCGGCGTGGCTGATGACCGAATAGAGATCAACCTCCGCCTTCTTGATGAGCACTTCGTCACCGGTGGCGAGCTTGACGATGATCTCGCACTGCATGTCAACGCCGCCCTTCGGGCCGTTGAGATCGCGCAAGCGCACATCCACGCGCTGGACATCCTCGGCATGCTGGTCGAGGGCGGCCCCGACGCGGCGGCGGGTGTGCTCGACAATGGCGTCGGTGAGATGGAGGTTCACGCCCTGAATATCCATGTTCATAGAGTCCTCCTGTGCGTGCGGCAGGCCGCGGGGAAATCGGGCCCGTGCGGTCTCGTGGCTCCCTGAAGGGGTATACGTACGCTGGCGGCAGATGGTTTCCCGGGGTTGAGGCGAAAAGGCCGCGGAGCCGCTACCATGTAGCGGTGGCTGCACGCATGCAGCATCGCCCCTGAGGCTTGGCGTGCCGCTCGCGACACAGACGCGTCATACCGTCGCGTGATCACACTTTTTGCACCGTTATTCTGCGATCTCGCCGCGCGGGCTGGCGAGGCCGATGGACACGCACTTATGACTTCAGCAACCCGGACCGCTTCTCCCGTCGCCGCGCCGCCGGCTGAACTCGAACCCCGCGCCGCCACGGACGAGGCGACCGCGTCGGTTCGTCACGGATTCAACTGGCGTCACCTGGATTGGCCGGTGGTCGTGGGCATCACGCTGCTGCACCTGGGAGCGGTGGCGGCGCCGTTCTTTTTTTCGTGGTCGGGCCTGGCGCTTCTGCTGGCCCTGGTCTATGTCAGCGGCGGCCTGGGCGTGACGCTGTGCTTCCATCGCCTGCTGACGCATCGCAGCTTCAAGACGCCGCGCTGGTTCGAGTATTTCCTGACGATGTGCGGCTGCATCGCGTGGCAGGGCGGGGCCATCCAGTGGGTCGGCACGCACCGCATCCACCACAAGCATTCGGACAGTGATCTGGACCCGCATACGCCCAACCACGGTTTCTGCTGGGCTCACACATTCTGGTGCATGCATAAGTACCCCGACGGTTACAACGCCGCCGCCGCCGCGAAAGATCTGCAGCGTGACAAGGTGCACCGCTGGCTGAACCGCTTTTTCTGGCTGCCCCAGGCGGGGCTGGCGATCGGGCTGTTCGCGGCCGGGCAGTGGCTCTGGCCGCTGCTGGGCTTCGAAGCCGCAGGCCTGTCGTGGTTTCTCTGGGGCGTCTGTCTGCGCACGGTGATCGTGTACCACGGCACATGGTTTGTGAACTCGGCCTCGCACACCTGGGGCTATCGCAATTTCGAGACCGGCGACCGATCTACCAACCTGTGGTGGGTGGCGCTGCTGAGTTTCGGCGAGGGTTGGCACAACAACCATCACGCCCAGCAGCGATCGGCGGCCCACGGGATGCGCTGGTGGGAGCTGGACCTGACCTACCTGACGATCAAGGCGCTGGCGCTGATCGGTCTGGCGCGGGACGTGGTGGAGCCCCAGCGGCCGGCCTGAATCCGTCCGAGCCGCATCCTGACGGTCAAGAAGGGGAAAGACGCGGCGCCGAGGGCGTCCGCGGGCGGCGGCGCAACAAAACGGCCCGCCGCGGGGGGTTCCCGAGGCGGGCCTCAATCCGTGGGGTGGGCTGCACGAGCAACACCCGTCAGAGCTGCTCAGCAGTGCAGCCCCCGTGTACAGTCGTTAATCACTGGATCACCTCCTTCTTAGAAAAGCCGCTCCAGCCGTCGTCCGCCCTTCAGGCCCCATGCCCCCACGGGCTGCAAGCCGCGAGAACGGACCGCCGGATTTTCTCCGCCCGGCAACGTCTTACCGGGCACCACGCTCGCCCACCAGGAGGACTGGCGGACGCTCGGCCAGCGTTTCGCAACTCGGGAAGGCGACGGTTTGTCCGCCGTTTCACGAGCGCGATCGGCTGACATGGCTATTATCGACCACAGGGGGCGAAGGTCAACGATTTTTGGCTTTTTCGAGCCGACTTTTTCAGCGTGGCGGGGCAGACAAGGACGTGCGCAAACATGCGCGATGACGGCCGGCCGGCGCGGTCAGGCGTTGGCCGCTTCGATGGCCTGCACTTTTTCCAGGCGTCGCTGAAAGCGCTCTTCGGTCTGGAAGCGAGCGGCCAGAAAGGCGCGGATCAGCCGCCGGGCGACCTCGATACCGACCACGCGAGCTCCCAGGCACAGCACATTCATATCGTCATGCTCGACGCCCTGGCCGGCGGAGTAGGTGTCGTGGCAGACCGACGCCCGCACGCCGCGATGTTTGTTGGCTGCGATCGCCGCTCCGACGCCGCTGCCGCAGAGAATGACGCCGCGATCCGCCTGTCCATGCTGGATGGCCTGACAGACATAGCGGGCATAGTCGGGGTAGTCGTCGGCGGGCTCGTATTGGTGCGCCCCCAGGTCGAGCACCTCGTGGCCGGCGGCCCGGGCCTCGTCGATCAGGGCCTGCTTCAGATCGTAGCCGCCGTGATCGGCGGCGATGGCGACTTTCATGCGACGACTCCCTGCCCCGGCGGCCCCGGACTTACCGCCTCAGGCGTTTGGTCAGACGGCCGGCCCGTCAGCTCAGGACGGATCTCGCGGGACCCGACGTCAGAGCCCACGGCGGGGTGATGATAGACAGTTGCAGCCGCTGGACGCAAACCTTCGCCATCAGGCACAAAAAACAGATCAATCAAACTTTTGACGTGGCCCTGCGGGCGATTGGCGTTTAGATTTCAACGCGGCGGTCTCGGCGGTGAGTGTGCGAGGCCTGGGGGCCATTTTTATCTTGTGAGGGAAGTTGCGATGAAGGCACAGGTTGTGTCCAATACAGTGGTTGCGTGCGTGGTCGGCATGGTTGCCACGCTGCTGACGGCGGTGCCGGCGGTAGCGGGGAGCTTCACGCCCATGACCGGTGTGGAACTCGATGGCATGTACGTGCAGGGCATGTCGGCCGATGGCACGGTCGTGGTCGGCGAAGGTTGGCTGGCGACCGGCACGGGCGGCACGTTCCTGTGGACCTCGTCGGACGGGCTGACGATGATCCCCGGCGTGCCCGGCGCGGATTGGGGCCACACCGATGTGCTGGCGCGCGATGGAACGTCGGTGGGCGGCACAGCCTTCAACAACCTGGACGGTTGGCAGTATGGCCACGTGCGCGACCTGGCGGACGGCAGCCTGCACTTTGTGCCAACAGCCGACCCCGCCGATGGCACGATGGTGGGGGCGCTGTCCTTTGACGGGCAGATCGTGGTTGGCAGTGTCTATCCGGCGGTCAACCCCAGCTTCGGGCAGGGTATCGTCTGGCAGCGTGCGACCGATGCGGTGCAGGTCATCCAGCCTCCGACCGGCTGGGAGTCGCTGGGGTTGTGGTCGGTGTCCGCGGCTGGCGACGTCGCGGTGGGCATGGTGTCGCGGACCGATCCGGTCGACGGGCATCGCACCCAGGGCGTGCGCTGGCAGAGCGATGGAACCGTGACGCTGCTGGGGCTGCTTGAGGGTTACCAGCACAGCAACGCCCAGGCGGTGTCTGCGGACGGCTCGACGATTGTCGGCACCAGCTCCGTCGATGACGGCGACTGGAGCACTTCCGACGTGGTGACCGCGGTCCGCTGGACGCAGGCCTCGGGCCTCACGCCGCTGGGGGCTCTGCCCGGTGACGACTCGAGCCGGGCCACGTTTGTCTCGGCCGACGGATCGGTGATCGTTGGTGAGAGTTACCTCACCGACACCTGGATCGAGCGTCCGTTCCGCTGGACGGCCGCGGGCGGGATCGCGCCCTTGGCGCTGCCGGCCGGCTTCGACCGCGGCTACACCCGCGGCATGAGCGACGATGGGCGGGTCATCATCGGCCAGATCATGGATAGCACCTGGACCGTCGAGGCGGCCTACGTGTGGGACGCGTTGCATGGCACGCGGCTGCTGGCGGACATTCTGACCCAGGGGCTGGGTCTGGATCTGGGGGGGCTGAATCTCGTCAGCGCCCAAGCCATCTCGGCGGACGGACTGACCCTCGCCGGCATGGGGCGCGACGCCCAGGACATGAGCCACGGCTGGGTCGCGTCACTCACGGGTGAGATCGGCGACTACAACCAGAGCGGCGACACGAACACCGAAGACATCAATCCGTTCATCCTGGCGCTGACCAATCCGACGGCCTACGCGGCCGCGTATCCCTGGGTCTTCGCGCCGGGCATCGATCCCAACGGCGATGGCAAGATCAATACCGAAGACATCAATGGGTTCATCGCCGCCCTGACCGGCGGGGCGCGGAGCAGCGCAACTCCCGCGCCCGAGCCGTCGGCGATGATCGTCCTGTGTCTGGCGGCTGCGGCTGGCGGCATGAGGCGGCGGCGGTAGCATGGCGTGGCCGGCTCGGGTCGGCGGATTCCGAGACTGGCCGCACCATGAAATCCATCGAGCATCTTCATCGCAGCATCGATCGCTTCCAGCAGGTATTCTGGGACAAGCGCGCTTCCGCGGCCGGCGACCACCCGCCGGTCGCGGTGGCGCCGTCTGAAACGTTCATGCCCATCGCCTATCTGCGCCGACCGTTCGAGAAGACGCATCTTGAACCGGCCGATGTGACCCCTGAACGGGTCCGCACCGACTACGAACACGCCGCGCCGCACCGGAAGGTGACGGGCGACGATTTCATGCCTTTCGTCACGCCGTGGCGCGCGGTCCCGTGGCTGGAAGCGATGTGCGGCTGCCCGGTTCGGTATGCCGACGGCTCGTTGTGCCCGGACCACTTCGTCGCCTCGGCCTCGGAACTGGCGGCGACGCCGATTCCGGCCGACGTGCGCTGGATCGATCGGATGGCCGCGTTGATCGGCCGGCAGCTTGCGGCGTTGCCAGCCGATGCGTTTGTGAGCCCCACGATCCTGCGAGGACCGGCCGACGTGATCGCCGCCATGCGCGGGCAGGTCGAGTTTTTCACGGATGTGGTCGATTCGCCTGACGTGCTGCGCGCGACGGCCGGCCGGGTGGCGGACCTTTTCATCGGCGTGTTGCGGCATCACTTTTCGCTGGTGAAGCCGAAACTTGGCGGCTGGGTGCACAGCTATGGCTACTGGTCGCCGCACCCGACGGTGGTGATTCAGAACGACGCGATGGGCATGTGCGGGCCGCGCGTCTATCGCGAGCTGTTCCGCGAGCACGATCAGCGCATGGTCGCGGCGTTGGGCCCGGGCGTTTTCTTTCATCTGCATTCCACGGGCATGGCCCATTGGCCGGACGTCCTGGAGATCGACGGTCTGGCGGGCCTCGAGCTGTCGGTCGAGCGCATCGGACCGCCGCTGGCCGACCTGACGCCGATGATTCGCGCCGTGCTGGAGCGAAGCCGGCTGATCCTGTTTGTCGAGCACCACATCGTGCAGCTTCCACAACTGCTGCGTGACGTGCCGCATGAGGGGCTGTTCGTGATCGTCCCCGACACTCACCTGCCGACGGAACAGGCTTTTCAGCGGTTTCTGGCCGACTCGTTCAGCGCCTGAACCGCCCTTGGCGTTGGGCGTTGGCGGCAGCGATCGGATATCGTCATGGCCGAGGGTCGACGATGTCCGACAACAGGTCAGACAACACGAGGTCGCGTGCGGGCAGCCGCATGGGCGGGGTGTTTCTGCTCCTGCTGGCGGCTGGGGCGGGTTATATCCTGCTGACTCTGCCGGGCTCGGTGATAGAAACGTATGACCGGGCTGCGGCGCGCGGACCGGCGTGGGCGTATGGCTATCTGGCGTGCATGGTGCTTGGCGGTCTGCTGATCGCGGCGGTGGCGGCGCGGGTGGCGTATGGAATATGGCGCAACACGCGCCGGCGACGGGAGCGCAAGGTCCGCGACGTCCGCAGTCCGGCCCAGCTCAGCGCGGCCGAGCGACAGGCGGCATTCACCGAAGCGCTGGGCGAAGCGAGGCAAGCGGTCGCGGAACTGCAAGCCGATGACGCGCAAAGTTCGCCGGCGGCGGTGATCGACCAGCGGGTGCGTGCGGCCGAGCGGAAGATCGAGACGCAGCGGCTGGAGATCGTCGCGTTCGGCACGATTTCCAGCGGCAAGTCAGCGCTGCTCAATACGCTGGCGGGGCGTGAAGTTTTCGAAACGTGTGTCAGCGGAGGCACCACGACGCGCCGGGCCGAGACGCCCTGGCCGGGGGCCGACCGCGTGGTGCTGGTCGACACGCCGGGTCTGGGCGAAGTCCACGGAGGTGAGCACGAGGCCATGGCCCGTGAGGCGGCGGCCGACGCGGATCTTGTGCTGCTGGTGCTCGATGGGCCGCTGCGCGAGAGCGAGGCGGCGCTGGTGCGGATTCTGGAGCGCATGGACAAGCGGCTGGTGGTGTGTCTGAACAAGGCGGACTGGTACGAGCGACAGGACGCCCAGGCGTTGCGCAACCAGGTGATCGAGCAGTTGCGTGAGCACCTGAAGGGATCCCCGTCGACGCGGCTGGATGAGCGCGACGTCGTGCTGGTGCAGGCGAGGGCCTCGGCGCGACAGCGGGTGCGGCGCGATGCGCAAGGCCGCGAACGCGTTGAGACCGTGGATGTCGAGCCGGACATCGACGCCCTGGCGCGGCGGCTGGTAGCGGTTGTCAAGCATGACGGGCGGGATCTGCTGCTGATGAACCTGCTGATGCAGTCGCAGGCGCTGGCGGCGGAGGCCAAGCGCCACCTGGGATCGGTTCTGGACGAACGCGCGGACCAGATCATCCGCCGGTACATGTGGCGCAGCGGGGCGGTGGCGGCGGCGGTGCCGTTTGCGAGTGTGGACATCGCGGCCGGTCTTAGCATCTCGACGAAGATGGTGCTCGAACTGGCCCGCATATACCGCCAGCCCGTGGACCTCGACACCGCGCGGACGCTGCTCAAGGAGCTGGGTCGGAATCTGGCGACGATCCTTGGTTCGCACGCGGTCGGGCCGGCGCTTGCGTCGCTGGCGGGCTCGGCGCTCAAGACGGTGCCGGGCGTGGGCACGATCACCGGCGGGCTGGTGCAGGGGCTTGCCCAGGCGCTGGTGACGCGGTGGATCGGCCGCGTGTTCGTGGTGTATTTCAAACAGCAGATGCACGCACCGGCCGGCGGACTGGCGGGTGTGGCGCGGCGGCAATGGGACGAAATGCTGCGCGACGAAGGTCTGGGGAAGCTGGCGCGCGAGGCGGCGCAACACCTGAGCGCAAGCGATGACAGGCGGGATCGGCCGGCATGAGCGAGCACGGGCACGAACACGACCGCGGTCATGCGTCCGCCCATGACATGCAGTACGAGCAGGCGCGGCAGACCGTGCAGCGCACACTCGGCGATCTGGCCCAGTGCACCGAGGCCGAGCGGGCGGAGTTGGAAGCCGAGGCACGACACCTCGAAGCCACGACGGCCAAGCTCGAGACCGGCCGCGTGGATATCGCCGTGGTCGGCGAGATCAGCACGGGCAAGAGCGCACTCATCAACGCCCTGGTTGGCGAAGCGAGGGCCGAAGTGGATGTGCGCGGCGGGTGGACGCGGCAGGCCTGGCATGTTCCGTGGGATGGCGCGGGCTATGTCATGCCCGGACTGGGCCAGTCCAGCGTCGTGCTCATCGACACGCCGGGACTCAATGAAGTCGACGGGCAGCAGCGGGCCCAGATCGCCGACCAGACCGCCCGCCATGCGGACGTGATTCTCTTTGTCACCGATTCGGATCTGAACCATGTTGAGTTCACGGCTCTCAAGCTTCTGGCCGAGGCGGGTAAACCCCTGGTGCTGGTGCTCAACAAGGCCGACCTCTATACCGAGGTTCAGTTGGCGCAATTGCGGGCGGCGCTGGCTGCACGCCTGGGCGAACTGGTGGGCGAGCAGGATCTGATCGCGACGGCTGCGAACCCGCGTCCGGTCGAGGTGCTGGTCGAGGCGGCGGATGGATCGGTGTCGCGCGAGCGGCGCGAGTCGAAGCCGGATGTCGAAGCGTTGAAGCTGCGTGTTCTCGAACTGCTGGAGCGCGAGGGTAAAGCGCTGGCGGCGCTCAACGCCGCGCTGTACGCCGCGGACGCCAGCGACCGCATCGCCTCGGTGAAGATCCGCCTGCGCGATCAGACCGCCCGGCGTCTGATCTGGAGTTACGCCGCGTCGAAGGCGGTCGCCGCGGCCGCCAATCCACTGCCCGCCCTGGATGTCGTGGGCGGCACGCTGGTGGACGCGAGCATGGTGGTGGCGCTGGCCCGCCTGTATCGCATCCGTCTGACCACGGCCCATGCGTCGAGGCTGATCAACGCGATTCTTCAGGCGGCCGGCTGGGTGACGCTCTCGGAAATCGCCACGCATGTGGGCGCCTCGCTGCTGAAGGGGTTGACGTTCGGCCTGAGCACGCTGATCACCGCGCCGGTACAGGGTGCAGCCGCGGGATATGGCTCGTTCATCGTGGGGCAGGCGGCGAAATACTATTTCGAGCACGGGGCGAGCTGGGGCGGCCGCAGCCCCAAGGCCGTGGTGCGCGAGATCATCGAGGCCAGCGATCGGGCGTCGATTCTCGAACGGCTCAAGGACGAGGTCTGCGCGCGGCTGCGACGCAACCGGCACGCGCGCGGCGATGAACGTGAGGTTTGACGGCCATCGCACGGCCGTCGGGATTACGATGGGAACCGCAGCACCCCCACGTCACATCGAGGGGCTGCGGGTGGCTGGCGGCGGAGCGTTGGCCGCATCTCTTCAAAGTCGGCCCAGGCCTGGAGGTGAATGATGATCGAAAGTCACGCCATTCGAAATCGGGGCGCGGTGGTCACGGTGCTGCTGGCATGGAGTGTTATGTATGGCGGCGCGGCATGGGCCCAGGGGCCGCGCGTGTTCGTGGCCGAGTCTCAGCCGGCCGAGGCCAAGGACTGGTTCGACAGCGGCGTGCTGGCGCGGGAGCTGTTCCGCCAGGCCCTGCTGGTTGCCGCGCGTGATGAGCTGAATCTGCCGACGCGCGATGTGGTCCTGGGCGAACCGCGGGTTGACGATCAACCGGTAATCGGCCTGCTCATGCACGCGGAGCGCGGGTATCGCATCCGCCTCACGGTGACGATGCGGATGGCGCCTGACGGCCCGGAAGGGCAGATGCGACTGCCGGACATCGCGTGGCGGCCGTCCGGACCGGCGGATCGCTGGCCCCTCCTGCTTGACGCGGCGGAACAGGCCTCGCGCCAGGACATGCCGAAGATCCTGCGCCGAGCCCGATTCCAGGGTGAGGCGCTGGCTCTCTCGCCCGAGCGTGCGATCCCGGACGACATGGGGGCGAAGCTGGCGGCGATCGACTTGTTCAGTCAGTTCGAAGCGGTGCGCCAGGCCCACCTGCTTGCGGCCGAGTGGGGCCAGTCGCCGGCGACGTTGGCGGCTCTGATTCGCGGTTACGCGAATCTGTCCATACTGACGGATCATTTCTGGTCGCCGATGTCCAAGGCCCTGGGAGCGCGGTCGCTGCTGTATGCGCAGCGCTGGTGTGCGCGGGAACCGGATCGGCCCGAACCGCTGTGGCATCGCGCGTATGCGTGGTGGGCGGTGGGCGTGCCCCGGCAGGCGCAGCTCGATCTGGCCGCGGCCGACGCCTTGCACGATGGGCAGACGCTTGAGCAGGCGACCGACGTGAACCGCCCGGCATGGCTGGACCTGCTGCGTCTGGCGCTGGTCCATGACTATGCGACCCTCCTGGCGCGGGTGGATGCGGCCGATGCCGAGGCGGGGCTGGCGGGCTTGCTCGCGGTGCGGGTCGTCGAGATCGACGCGGGCACAAGCCTGACGGTGTCGGTGACGCGCAAGGCCCAGAAGGCCGCGCCCGATTCACTGTGGCTGGTGGATGTGCTGGCCCAGGTCGCGGGCGTGGCGCTCAACCATCGGGTGACGTATGAAGGGCCGGAACTGCTGGCGTCGTTGCTTCAGCGACGGTTGCCGCCGGTGGTGCGATCACGCCTGCCGCAGGACGCGGAGAGTTACCGGCGGGCGCCGACGCGGCGGGATGCGGCCGTCGCCCTGATTCAGGTGACGAGGGAGGCGACGGCCCTGGCGCTGACGTGGTCGGACGATGACGGCGGCGAAGCCGATGCGGCCGCGGGCCTGGAACGGGCCGGGCTCAGCTGGGCGGTGTTGGGCACGATGATCGACGAGGCCAACGTCCTGCAGATGGCCCGGCGCTTGCGGTTCGAGGCCCGCGATCTGGCCTGGAGCCACGAGCACGTCGAGAAGTTCGTCGCCTCCCTGATGCCGGCCGTGGAGCACCACCCTTTCGCGGCGTACTTCAAGAGCTGGGCGCTGCGGCTTCCCGATGAGCAGGCGAAGGCGGCCGAGCTGTTCGCGGCGATCGACGCGCCCGATATCGGCCTGTCGTCGCAGTGGGTGACGCAGCGGGCCAGCAGTCTGAACGTCTGGCCGTCGGTCTCCGAGCTGGCGCTGCGGCGCAGCTGGAACATCGACGCCACGCAACGCGACCTCTACCACGCGATGTCGGTGTGGCGAACGGCGGAGAATCGACGCTGGCTGCTGGGCTGGATGCGCGGCATCGCCCCGACAAGTCCCGCGACGGTGGCCCAGATGATCTACCTCGCCGAGAAGGAAGAAGACGTCGCCGAGGTCGACGCACGCCTGGAGCAGTGGATGCGCGATTACCGCGACCATCCGGGGGTGCTCCGCGCGATCGTCGGGGCCCTGAAGGACCGCGAGCGCCTGGACGAGGCGATTCCGCTGCTGGAACACTACATCGACATCGCGCCCGCGAGCTGGCCCATCGACTACCTCGCGTGGATCTACCAGCAGCGCGATGACGACGCGAAGTGGCTTGAGACCAAGAAGCGACGCTTCGAGTTTGCCTCCCATGGCCTGGACCACGCCCAGGCGGCTAACGATATCGCCAACCGCCTGATGTATCGCGGCAGGTTCGACGAAGCCCTGCCCTGGGCTGAGCAAGCGGCGCAGTCCGGCGCGGGCTGGGCGATGACGACGCTCGCGGCCTGTTACGAGGGCCTCGGTCGCCTCCCGGAGGCTGAACACATGATCCGGCGCGTCGCCCACCGGTATGAGGCATCGCAACTCAACTGGTATCTGTGGTGTCGACGGACGGGTTATGGCGACGTGGTGGCGGCGGCGGACTTCGCGGCCGAGCAGTTGGCGGCGGTGCGCAGCGGCGAGCCGGCGTTCTCACTGGACGACTGGACTCGGATCTCGGTGCGTGTGCATGACGATGATCTGAACGCCGTCGCCGCTGCGGCCGAGGCGGCTTACACGCAACCGGATCAGATATCGTGGGGTCTCATGGCCGCGACGGTTTGCGATCAGGTGGGCGATATCGAGCGTCGCGATGCTCTGATGCGGCGCCTGCTGGCGGACTGCGAGCAGAAGAAGTGGGACGGCTGCCTGGAACTGTTCAAGGCTGTCACCAGTGCATGGGCAGGCGATACAACATCGCTACCTGCGGAGAAGCTGGACGAACTGGTGAACAACAGTGGATCGAGTATGGACAACTGGGCGCGGCTGATGCTGGCCGAAGTCTTGTGGCGGCTGGATCGGCGTGACGAATCGCGGGCCCTGCTCGCCAGGGAATTGAAGCTGACCAGCATCTCATGGACCGGCTACCACTGGGCCTGGAAGCTGGCCGAATGGATGGAGCTTGACCCGCGGCAGGTGCGAGGCTGGCCGGACGTGGCGCCGCGGGCGCTGGATCCCGCAAGGGTTCCGATGCCGGCTCAGACGGCGCCGTCCGCCCCGCCAGCTCCGTGAGGCGGTGTCACAGCCCATCCGGAGCCAGCGGGTGAACCATCCGTCGATGCGGGCCGACGCCGGGGATGAGGAAGATCTCCGAGTCCGTCCGCCAGCCCATGCGGCGGTAGAAGTCCACAGCCTCGGTGCGGGCGTGACACCACAGCAGGCTGGCGCCGAGGTCACGCATCTGGCTGCATCCCAGGGACAGCAGCGCCCGGCCCAGTCCCTGCCCTTGCCAAGGCTCGTCGGTGGCCATGCCGCGCAGGCGCATGGCGGGCCGGCTGGCATAATCTTCGGGTAGAAAGCTCAGGCACGCGAGGCAGCGAGCCTCGGATGAGGTGTCGGTGGTGAACGCCCCGAAGTGGCGGGCTGTGGGATTGTTGTCGCCGTCGAAGTTCGCTTCCTGCACCGGCCGGCCTGGGCGCAGCACGCGATGCCGCAGGTCGAGAATCTCCTCGACCGCGGCCGGGCGCAGTATGAGCGTCTGGCCTCGCAGGGTGAGCTGCTGCATGCGCGTCATCATAGGCTGGCGGCAACGGCAAGGGCCCGCAAGCCGCCGCCTTGCCGGCCGGTTCATGGCTGTTAGAGTGCCGGCCCAGGGAGTTCAGCGATGCCGATGCGAGACTGGCCGGCCGAAGTGATCGAATTCCGCGACCCCGTCAGCGGCGCCAGCGTGCGTCAGCTCACCGACCACCGCGCCCACAGCCACCACCTCTACTTCACCAACCCCGGCTGGTTCGCCGGCGGGCGCAAGCTGCTGATCGCCTCCGACCGCGGCAACCGCGCGAACCTCTATGCCGTCGAACTGGCCAGCGGCGCCATCGAGCAACTGACCGATCTCGAACCTGTGAGCAAACCCCGCGAATTGAGCTTCCTGCGCGCCTCGGTCAATCCCGTGCGCGATGAAGCCTACTTCTGGTATGGCCGACGCCTGATCGCCCTCGACCTGGTTTCGAAGAAGCAGCGGACGCTCTACGAGGTGCCCGACGGCTTCATCGACTCCATGAGCAACGTCACTGCCGACGGACGTTACGTGTGCGCCGGCCTGTTCGAGGATCTGTCAGGCCGCATCCGCACCGATCTGGAGCACGGGTACGTCGGCTTCGCCCAGACGTGGGAGGCCCGTCCGCTGTCGCGCGTCATCCAGGTGGCTGTGGACGGCTCGGGGGGCCGCGTCGTCCACGAGGAGCGGAGCTGGATCGGCCACGTCAACACCTCGCCCACCCAGCCGCACCTGCTGACTTTCTGCCACGAAGGACCGTGGGACAAGGTCGATCACCGCATCTGGGGCCTGGACGTGCGTGACGGTCGGGCGTGGAAAATTCGCCCCTGCGAGCAGGGTGAATACCTCGGTCATGAGTACTGGCTGGCTGACGGCCGGCGCGTCGGCTACCACGGCCGCACGCCCGCCGGGCCGGTGTACGGCTGCATCGGTTACGACAACACCGACCGCGTCGAGGCGCCGTTCCCGCACGACTCGATCCATTTCCACAGCAACGATCTGTCGCTGATCGTCGGCGACGGGACGCACAGCCGCCGGCAGGTATTGCTGTGGCGTTATCGCGACGGCGCATTCGAGGGACCGCGCGTGCTGTGTGAGCACCGCGGATCGTGGCATGTGCAACAGTTGCATGTGCATCCGCGTTTTTCGCCGGACGGTCGGCAGGTGGTGTTCACCGCCGACCCGCAGGGCTACGGCCAGGTGTTTCTGGTCGATGTTCCCGATTTTGAAGCGCTGTCCGAGCGGACGTGAAGAGACGCAGGCGACGGCTCGGGAGGAATGGGAAACGTGGACTGGGCGTATCTGCTTAAGAGCGTCATTGGCCTGCTGGCGGTCACCGATCCGGTGGGCGTTGTGCCGATCTTTCTATCGGTGACGTCCGGTCAGTCGCGGCCGGAGCTTCGCAAGATCATCTGGCGGACGACCGTCACGGTGCTCATCACCCTGACGGTGTTCGCGTTGATCGGGCAGGGCATTCTGTGGGCCTTCGGCGTGACGCTCCCGGCTGTGCGGACCGGCGGCGGCCTGCTGCTGGTGCTCATGGCCCTGCCGATGCTTCAGGGATCGATCAGTCCCGGCAAGCAGAGCCCCGCTGAGGCGGCGGAGATCATCAACCGCCGGTCGGTCGCCATCGTGCCGCTGGGTATTCCGCTTCTTGCCGGGCCGGGCGCGATCAGCGCCGTCATGCTGCTGGCCCAGCAGGCGGAAACGCCCGCGCGCATGGGCGTGCTGGCGATCGCCATCGCGGCCACGGGCCTCGCGGTTTACCTGTGTCTGCGACTGGCGGGCCGTTTGCAGCGGCTTTTCGGCGAGACCGAGCGGGCTGTGCTCAACCGGGTGGTCGGCCTCATCACGCTGGTGATCGGCGTGCAGTTCATGGCCGACGGGTTGAAGGGATTGTTCCCCGCGCTCGCGGGCGCGTGAGCGGAGGCGGACGATGATCGACGTCATTGTGGCCCTGGACACCGAAGACTACGTCACCCCGCAGGCGTGGGACGCCCAGAAATGGTGGGCCGACGAACTGGCGGCTCGCGGCATTCGAGGGTCGTTTCAGTGCGTGGCCGAACTGATCCGCACGCTCAAGCGCGAGGGACGCGGGGACGTGATCGACGCCCTGGCGGCCCATGAGATCGGCTACCACACCGATTTGCACTCCGTCCCGCCTACGCACGCGCATGCCCTGGCCTGTCTACCCTTGGCCGACGCGATCGCCTGGGTCATGCGCGCTGAAGCCGCCGGCTTCGCGGAACTCATCGCCACCTTCGGCCGCGTGCCCGTCAGCTTCTGCCCGCCCGGCGACGTCTGGACGCCCGCGACGATCCTCGCCCTCGCCCGCATGGGCATCAAGGTCTGGGCTGGCTCGACCGCGTTCGCCGCTCCCGGCCGGATCGGCTGGTGCCTGGGCATGCTTTCCTACGCCTACCACGTCGGCTTCGACGACCACCACTGGCGCGAGGACGGGGCCGCCCGCTTCCTCGCCGCCTTCAACGACTTCGCCGCCCGTGCCGCCGCGGCCAGCGCACAACCCGTTGTCTGCATCTGGACGCATCCGACCATGCTCGTCACGTCGCGTTTCTGGGACGTGCCCTTCACCGGCGGCAGGCCGGTCGCCCGCGAAGACCTGCACCCCGCGCCGCTGCGTCAGCCGCACGAGGTGCAACGCGCCAAGGACAACGTGCAGCGCGTCCTCGATATGCTGCAGTCGCGCAAGGACATCCGCTTCGTCGACCAGGCCGCGCTCTACGCCCGCTCTACCGCCCATGACACGCATCGCTGCGATCTTGACGCCCTGCTGGCCCAGCGCGGCCTGCAACCGGGTCAGGAACACCTGTTGCTGGACATTGACGATGTGGCCGACCGCAGCGACGCCGACGCCTTGGGCGTCCGCTTCAATCACCGCTGGCCGCCCCTGCCGCGCGACTTGGACTGGTCCAACCTCGAATCCCAGGCCCGCCGCCTGCTCTGGACCCGCCAGCCCGCGTGAGTGCGCGCCGTGAATCTTCACCACGAGCCGCGACCGTGAGGCAGCGGTTTCCAGACACCAATGGAACTCCCCCATGCCCGAGGTCATCATCAGCTTCGACACCGAAGACTTCGCCACGCCCCAGGCATGGGACGCGCAGCTATGGTGGGCTGACGAGCTGTCCGCCCGCGGCATCACCGGCCAGTTCCAGTGCGTCGCCCAGCTCATCCGCACGCTCAAACGCCGCGGCCGCGACGATGTCCTCGCCGCCTTCGCCCGCCACGACGTGGGTTACCACACCAAGGACCACTCCGTCCCGCCCGTCCACCCCGCCGGCGTCGCGGGCAAATCGCTGGTCGACGGCATCGCATGGATCCTCCGCCGCGAAGCCGACGGCTTCGCCGAGATTGTCTCGACCTTCAGCCGCGTGCCCGTGAGCTTCGCCGCCCCCGGCCGGGCGTGGACCGCCCCGACGCTGCTCGCCATGGCCATGCTCGGCATCAGGACCTGGTGCAACCCGACCTTCCTGCTCCAGCGCGGCCGACCGACGTGGTACTGCGGCCTCATGGCCTTCCAGTACGACATGGCCTTCGACAACTATTTCGACCCCGGCTCTTCAGATGCCGGCCCAGCCGATTCACAGGCCGACCGCTTCCTCCAGCAGTTCGACGCATACGCCCGCGAAGCGGATGCCGCCGCTGAACACGCCGCCGCCGGGGTCGGCGTGCTCACGCTCTACAGCCATCCGACGCGGCTGGTCACCTCGGCCTTCTGGGATCGGCCGTACTTCGGCGGCGCGGACGTGCCCATGGACAAACTGCCGCCCGCGCCGCTGCGCCCGCCCGCCCAGGTCCAGCAGCTCAAGGACCGCGTCGGCCGCATCCTCGACGCTTTGCAGGCCCGCAGCAACGTCCGCTTCACCACCTACGCCGCCGCCTACGCCCAGCGCACCCGCCGCCCCGAAGACCGCCGCGACCTGCCCGCCCTGCTCGCCGAGTGCGGCCTCCAACCCGGCCAGGAAGGCGACCTGCCCCTTGCGGCATCACAACGAGCCGCGACCGTAAGGGAGCGGTCTTCCTCAACTGACCAATCCCCGCTCGATCTCGCCCTCGCCCCCGACGCGCTCTGGACCAATGCTGCACCCTACAAATGGGGCGTCATCCCCCCCGATGCCGACCGCCAGGCCCTGATCGAACAGGCCCGGCAACTGGCGTGGACGGGGCGGTTGTCAGCGAAGGACAGCGGTTGACCGGACCGGCATCCGTTACACAATCCCGGAAGCCTCCATCAGGTCGATGGTCGCCTCAACCTTCGATATCGCCTGCTGTTCGATGGAAAGAACCTCACGGAGCAGACTCGATTCCTTCTCGCGAATGGCACGCGTCCAGTTGGCCGGCGACTTGAGTATCCACGGCTGGAGGGACCAGATGCAGTCGAACTCCGGCTTGGTGCGGGCCAGAGTTTGGTGCATGCGCTGATAAAGCCCCGCCAGTTCTTGAAGCTTCGAGTGGACCGGCTCGTCAAACTCCGCGCAGACCTCGCGCAGGTACCGCTCCGCGTTGAGCCTGGCTGACCACAGGCACGGGTAGCAGTAGCCGTTGCCGTGGGCGGGCGGGAACCAGTTGTCGGGCGTCAGCGCCGCGAACATCGCGTCATCCAACAGCGCCTCGGTCCAATGCTCCAGCGCCGCAAACCCACTGAGGTAATTGCCGAAGCGTTCGGTTTTCGCCAGCGTCACCGCCAGGCGCAGCGAGCCCGTCACCGCCTGTCGCCGATCCATCGGCACATCGTGCGGCTCGATGATGCCGAACAGCCAGGGCCGCTTGTCCGTGTCCTCATAGCCGTCCTTGTGAAGTTCATAGGGACGAACGATCTGTTGTCCGTCAGCGCGGTAGCCCACGACCAGACCGGCTTCCTCGCTGAGGGTGATGACCGGCACGCCGTGCTCAATGCTCTCGACGACCAGCGGATTCGCCTTGGACATAGCCGTTTGCGGATCGGGATCATGCTCAACGGGAAGACTTGTCAGACGGTACCCCGTGACGGCCATCGCGCTGGAAATGCAGTTGTAGCCGACGCCGGCACAGGCGGCGCTGGGACACCAACTGGGCGTGCGCATCTGCACCCGAAAGGCAGCCCCGCTGGCGCCCATAAGGTACGGGTAGCTGAAGTCTTCGCCCAGGGTGGCCATCACGCCCGCGATGCAGGCGATCACCGAGTTGTCGTGCTCGTCCTTGCAGCCGATGCCGTGGGTCTCCAGCCCTGTGACATAGGTGCGGTTCTTCTCGCGTCGCACCGGGCTGGGCCGACCCGTGACCTTCTCGACATAGCGCTTCATCGCATTCCAACTGGCGAAGCCATACTCCATCGCCAGCGCGTATTGGACTTCGTGCAGGGCCAGCGGCTTGTCGAAAATGACCGCATCGTCAGCCGAGGCAAATCGCCTCAGCCGCCGCAGGACGTCGCACGCGGAGCGATCCTTCCGCTCGTGGGCGTGGAGCAAGTCCTTGGCCTGATGCTTGAGCTGGGTGAAGTCCGGACGAACGGGAAGCGTGCGAGACATGGCAAACCTTCCTTCCTTATCGCGCCCGTGGCCTGCAATGTCGGGCAGGAAGTAAGGTTTAGTTGTCGGTCACGGAAGGCGAACTCGGTTCTTCCCGCAGGCTGGGGCGGCTTCCTTCGAAAGCCAAACCCACTATACGTTCATATATCCGAGTGTCAAGGGTTTTGTGTGTTGGAGACTTGTCCCATGCCGCAGCGGGCCCCTCACTCCACATAGATCATCTTCTTCGTCATCCCCCCATCCACGACGAAGTTCTGGGCGGTGATGAAGCCGGACTGGGCGCTGTCGAGCAGGAAGACGGTCAGGGCGGCGATGTCGGGGGGGTAGCCGACGCGGCCGGCCCAGTGCTGGGCGTGGTCGGCCTTGCTGAGCTTGGGAGTACGGCGTCTGGCTTCGGGTTGATATTCGTCGGTGACGATCCAGCCGGGGCAGATGCTGTTGACGCGGACGTCGGGCGCCAGGCTCGCCGCCAGGGCGTGCGTCAGGGCCACCAGCCCGCCCTTGCTGGCGCTGTACGGCTCGGTGTGCGGCTCGCTCATCAACGCCCGCGTCGAGGCGATGTTCACCATTGAGCCGCGCGACTGGCGCAGGTGCGGGGCCGCATGTTTGGCCATGAGCATCGGCCCGGTGAGGTTCACCGCCAGCACGCGCTGCCAGGCTTCGAGCGAAAGTTCCTCCAGCCGCCCGTGGCTTGGCCGGGCGATGCCGGCGTTGTTCACCAGGCCGTCCAGCCGGCCGAAAGTATCGACCGCCTGCTTCACCGCGGCCGCGACCTGCGCTTCGTCGCTCACATCGCACACGGCAAAACGCAGCCGCTCCTCGGAAGCCCCGGCACCCCCGCAATCCCCGGCACGCGCATCCCCTTCGCGCAATTCCGCAAGCGTGGCGTTGCCCGCGTCGGCGTCGATGTCGGCCATGAGCACGCAATAACCGTCAGCCAGCAGGCGCTGTGTGATGCCCCGGCCGATGCCCTGGGCGGCCCCGGTGACGATCGCGACGCGGTGGGTGGCGGCTGTGGGCATGATGGAGCTTGCCATGGGGGACATTGATATTGAGATTGCCGCTGGATCCTATGCGGATAGCGGGGAACCCGCTCCCTTACGGTCGCGGCTCGTCGCGGCGCTGGTTGGGTTCTCGATCATACACTTGCGCAGCGGCGGTTTACGTCGAGCTGGGGTCACGGCGAATCGTGGCCCGTCTCATCGCTGCCGCGCGGGGCGTGGCGCTTGGTGGTCACGGCCCAGGCTTCGTCGGGGTCGGGGATGTCGAGGCGGTGGATGCCGCCGGTGAAGTAGCTCTGCAGCCTTTCGTACTCCGCCTGCTGCTCGGCATCGGGGTGCTTCCAGTCGTGCAGGTAGACGACGCGGCCGATCTGGGCCTGGAGCATCTCCTTGGTGCAGCCGAAGCACGGACGCATCGTCGAGTAGAGCGTGCCGCCCTCGACGGCGATGCCGAACCGCGCAGCCGCGAGCAGGGCGTTCTGCTCGGCATGGACACAGATACACAGGTCGTAGCCTGAGCCGGAAGGGTATTGCTCGCGATGGGCGCAGCGGTGGCACCCGCCGTCGAGGCAGTTGGGCATGCCCGCCGGCGTGCCGTTGTACCCCGTGGAGACGATGCGGCGGTCGAGCACGATCACCGCCCCGACGCGGTTGCCCTTGCAGTTGGCTCGCTTGCGCACCGCCATGGCGATGCCCATGAAGTACTCGTCCATCGTCGGTCGGCCATCGGCTTCAGGCATGAGGCGGACTCCGCAAGAAAGGTCAGCGACAGCGGGGGCGCGGTGGACGATGGTAGGTTGGCGGGGCGGTGGCCGTCAAAGGAAAACCGCGTCTTCGCCTGTCGAAGACGCGGGCGGTCGTGCGATCCGGTGGGCGTCTGCGCGATCAGATGTCGGTGACGATCCGGTCGTAGAACTCGACGAAACGGTCGCGCTTGTCCCCGTCGCGCCACTCCATGGCGGCGCGGGGATGGCGGTTGTGCTGGCCGGTGATGATGTAGGGCACGAGCGGGCCCCACTCGATTTTTTCGCGCAGCTTGAGGAAGTGGCTTTCGAGCACTTCGTAGATCGGGCGGATGTGGAACTTGGGATTGCGCAGGAAACCGAGCATCAGCTCCGTGCAGCAGTTGCCCGCGCCGCGCCCGAGGCCGGCGATGGTGCAGTCGACGCGGTTGGCGCCGTGGATGATGCCCTCGATGCTGTTGGCGAAGGCGAGTTGCTGGTTGTTATGCATATGCACGCCGACGATCTTGTCGGGCAGGGCGGCCTGGTACTTCTTGACGAGCATTTCGACCTGCTCGGCATAGAGGGCGCCGAAGCTGTCGACGACGGCCACGGTGCTGATGGGTGTGTCGGCGAGCATTTCCAGGGCCTGGTCGATCTCCGCTTCCTGCACGTTGGAGATGGCCATGATGTTGCACCAGACTTCGTAGCCCTTCTCGTGGGCGTCGAAGATCATGTCGCGGGCGACGGGCATCTGGTGGACGTAGGTGGCCACACGGATGCAGTCGAGCACGGACTCGCTCTTGGGGAGGATGTCGGTTTTGTAATCACTCTTCTCGGCGTCGGCCATGGCGCAGAGCTTCATGTCGGTGGGGTTGTCGCCGACGATGGCGCGGATGTCCTGTTCATCGCAGTGGCGGAAGGGGCCGAACTTCTCTTTGGGGAACAGCCGCCTGGAGTTCTTGTAGCCGATCTCCATGTAGTCGATCCCGGCCGCGGCACAGGCGTGGTAGACCGCCTTGACCAGGTCGGCGTCGAAGTGGTGGTTGTTGATGAGTCCGCCGTCGCGGATGGTGCAGTCGACGACCTTGAGTTCGGGCCGGTAGGTGATCCAGGGTGCTCGGGCGTTCACGGTGGGCTCCCGCCTCAGGGGCGCTGATGGGCCGCGGCTGCTTCCGGTTCTCCGCCATGCGAGGGCGGGTTCGACAGGGCCGGCGATTGTCCCGACCGGCCCGAAGAGTGTCAAAGAACAGCATCGGCTTATCGGGAAGCGGTCTTCCGTATCGTGAGCGATCGGGGCTGCAAGTCCCCGCTATGGCGTCTGGAGCGCTAACATCATTTCGGCGGAGGCGGCCGGAGGGATGGCCATGCATGTGCTGGTGACGGGGGCGACGGGTTACATCGGCGGCCGACTGGTTCCGCGGTTGCTGGAAGCGGGCCACGACGTGCGTGTGCTGGTGCGCGATCCGGGGCGCGTCGCCGGCCGGCCGTGGGCCGACCGGGCCAAGACGGTGACGGGCGATCTGCTGGATCGCGATACGCTCGGCCCGGCTCTGGCTGGCGTCGACGCGGCCTACTACCTGGTCCACGCGATGTATGCGGGCAGGGATTTCGCGCAGCGTGATCGGCAGGCGGCGGGGCATTTCGTGACGGCGGGGCGTGCCAGCGCGAGCCTGAAGCATGTGATCTACCTGGGTGGGCTGATGCCGATGGGGGCGGCGGTGGGCAGGTCGCGCGTTTCGGCCCATCTGGCCAGTCGGGCCGAGGTCGGCCGCATCCTTCGCGACGGCTTGCCAACGACGGAGCTTCGGGCTGGACCGATCATCGGCAGCGGATCGGCATCGTTCGAGATGGTTCGCTACCTGACCGAGCGCCTGCCCGCCATGATCGCGCCCCGCTGGGTGAACAACCTCGTGCAACCCATTGGCGTGCGCAGCGTGCTTGAATATCTCGTGGCAACGCTGGAGCAGGGTCCGGCGGCGGGAGCGGCCGGTGCGGATTCGCCGGCTCGTGCGAGCGCGGTACTGGGGGTGATCGACATCGGAGGCGATCGGTTGACGTTCAAGCAGATGATGCAGATATACGCATCGGTGCGTGGGCTTCGCCGGCGGATCCTTGCGGTGCCCATACTGGCCCCGCGTCTGGCGGCGCGCTGGGTGGGCGCGGTGACCCCGATTCCCAATCGGCTTGCGGTGCCCCTGGTGGAGGGCGTGGTGCGGCCGCTGGTGGCGGACACGACGCGGGCCCATCGCCTGTTTCCGCACATTCGGCCGACGGTATACCGCGAGGCGGTGGAGCGGGCCCTGCAGCGCAGCGACGCCGGCGGCATCGAGACGCGCTGGAGCGGTGCGTTAGGCGAGGCGCGTGGCGGCGCGAAAACTTACGGCCTGGAGGACTGGGAAGGGCTGATCCGCGAGCGTCGCAGCCGGCGCGTGGAGGCGGCGGCCGGCGAGGTGTTCGCGGCCTTCTGTTCGCTGGGCGGCGAGCGGGGCTGGCTGGTGTGGAACTGGGCGTGGGCGTTGCGTGGCGGGCTGGATCGGCTGGTGGGTGGGCCGGGGCTGCGCCGCGGCAGGCGCGATCCGCATCAACTGCTGGCGGGCGAGGCGGTGGACTTCTGGCGGGTGGAAACGGTCGACCCGGGCCGACGCCTCCTGCTGCGTGCGGAGATGAAAGTGCCCGGGCGGGCATGGCTGCAGTGGGAAGTGCAGTCTGAAGAGCCCGCAGGCGCTCAACAATCGGAAGTGGGTGCCGACGACGCGGCCGACCGGCCGGTCTCGCGGCTGGTGCAGACGGCCCTCTTCGAGCCGCGGGGACTGGGCGGGGTTCTTTATTGGTACGCACTGTATCCGCTGCATGCGGTGATCTTTACGGGTCTGGTCAAGGCCATCGCCCGCGAGGCGCAGCGGCCCCGTTCACGGCTGCAGGCGGACACGTGACCATGTGCCGTCGCCGCGGCGGGTGTAGACCAGCCGATCGTGCATGCGGTTCTCGCGGCCCTGCCAGAACTCGATGCGGGTGGGGACCACACGGTAGCCGCCCCAGTCTTCACGTACCGGTAGCTGATCGTCGGGGACAGCCGCCAGTTCGCGGGCCAGATCGGCCAGACGCTGCTCGAGCATTTCGCGGGAGGCGATGGGCTGGCTCTGTTGGCTGGCCAGGGCCCCGAGTTGGCTGCCGCGCGGCCGACGGTGGGCGTACGCCAGGACCGCCTGACGATTGAGCGGCTCCACGGCCCCTTCGATGCGCACCTGTCGGTCCAGCCAGGGCCAGTGAAACACAAGGGCGGCATGGGGGTTGGCGGCCAGTTGCCGACCCTTGGCGCTGGCGGTGTTCGTGAAAAAAACGAACTGGCCGTCCTCCACGCCCTTGAGCAGGACGATGCGAGCCTTCGGTCGGCCGTCCATGTCGACGGTGGCGAGGGTCATGGCGTTGGGCTCGAACCAGGGGCCGGTGTTGGTCCGCTGGGCCTCATCGAACCAGCGGGCGAACTGCTCCATCGGGTCGGCGTCGGCATTGGCATCGCTCAAGCCTGGATGCTGGTCGAACTCCCGGCGGTGATCGGTCAGATCCATGAGCGACTCCGGATCGACGAGCGGGCACATGGGACAAGGTGGGGATCGCCGAACACGTGGGCGATGGCGCATTCGCGCGGCGACTCACGTATTCATGGCATGCCGCGCCGGGGCATCCGACAAATGCAGGCCACGAATCCATATTCGGCCAACATACTTTCGCATCGAGCCATCAAGATAGTCGGCGAAGAGCGACCGAACATAGTATAAAAAAAGTCCTCGGAGCGGTTAAGCTTCGAGGACCCGTGACCCCATTGGTCGAAGGGCTCGCAATCGAGCTAGCGTTGAACTTCGCCCCTCCAGGTCACATCCTTTCTCCCTCCTCGACCCTTCGCCCACGAGAAACGGGTCCAGTTCCTCCAACTTTCTCCCAACTCCAAGGGGAACTCTCTCTCTCCTCCACTCGGCAGATAATCAGCGCGTCGCTCTCTCCCAAAGCTATGCGTGATCAGAACGATCCAGTGACGGATTTAGAATGGGTCACCAGATATGTAAAAGCCGAGCCTTTCTCCGAGTCCTCCTGAACTTCTCCCCTCCGAGCTTTCTCGTGAACCCTACGTGAACGTAGAGTCGATGTGTGCTCAAGACATTAATGGATCGGACGAGCCTTGGCAAGGGGGGTGAGCGACGAACCTGCCGAAAAAAGCATCAAAAGCATGTATTCGAAATCCGCTAAGAAAAGCGCGTCATGCTTCTGAGGTCGTTACCATAACCAACTCTGATAAAAGCACTTGAGTAGTTCGCCCTATGCCAGCCGAGCCCCTCCATATTGCCCAGTTGTTTATCATTCCCGTTGTGGGCCTGCTGGCGGGAGTTCTGGGGGGCATGCTGGGCGTCGGCGGCAGTGTGGTGATGATTCCCGGGCTTACCCTGTTTCTCGGGCCTGCACAGCACCTGTACCAGGCGACGGCGATGATCGCCAACGTGTTCGTGGCGGTACCGGCGACGATCCGCCACCGGCGAGCCGGGGCCATGCACGGGCCGGCCCTGCGCGGGATGCTGCCTGCCGCAGTGCTTTTTATCCTTGTGGGCGTCTGGCTCAGCAATCGGGCGGTTTTCGCGGGTGTCGACGGCGAGCTCTGGCTTCGCCGGGTCTTTGCGCTGTTTCTTGCGTATGTGATCGGGATGAATGTCCACCGCCTCTTCGATGGTTCGGGGCGAGACGGCGATCCGCCCGTCTCGGAGGCCGAGCACGTCACGACGACCCGGGGCGGCGTGGTGGGAGCGATCATGGGCACTGTGGCGGGCCTGCTGGGCATCGGCGGAGGGGCGGTGGCGGTGCCCATGCAGCAGGTGCTCCTGCGCCTGCCGCTGCGAAGCTGCATCGCCAACAGTTCGGCCATCATCTGCGTCAGTGCGGCCGTCGGAGCCGTCTACAAGAACCTGACCCTCCCGGGCGAATACCGCTGGCAGACCAGTCTGCTCATCGCGGCCCTGCTGGCGCCGTCCGCGTTCATCGGCGGCCGAATCGGCGCGAGCCTGACCCACCGCCTGCCGCTGCGGCAGGTGCGACTGGCGTTTGTGCTGCTGATGTTTGCGGCAGCATGGAAGATGGGGCAGGTGCCAGCCCCGTGGACGTGGTTCTGACCGGGATCCAGGCCCGCTGCAATCCGGCATGCGATTTGTTTCTGAAACCTGAAAGCCGAACCGGGGCGAGCCTGCGCCCGTAGCTTTCCACGGCCAAGCGGCCAATGATGTGGACCAGACTCGAAACCCGAGACCCGCAGCCCGAGGCCCGATCCCATGACACGCATCTGGAACAACACAAAGACCGCCATACTGCTCGCGGCCCTGTTCGGGCTGATCCTGCTGGCCGGGGCCCAGCTCGGCGGCCCGCGCGGCCTGGTCCTGGCGTTCATTCTGGGCGGCCTGATGAACGTCGTGGCCTTTTTCTACAGCGATCGCATCGCCCTCGCGGCCATGCGCGGCAGGGAAGTGGACGAGCGATCAGCCCCGGATCTGATCACCATGGTGCGGCGACTGGCGCAGAACGCTGGCCTGCCCATGCCGCGGGTCTATCTGTGCCCGCAGGACGCGCCCAACGCCTTCGCCACCGGTCGCAACCCGAAACACGCGGCTGTGGCGGTGACGCAGGGTGCCCTGCGCCTGCTCGACTACGACGAACTGGAGGGAGTGATCGGCCACGAACTGGCCCACGTGAAGAACCGCGACACGCTCATCAGTTGTGTGGCGGCGACCATAGCCGGCGCGCTGCAGAGCCTGGCCTGGATGGCCTTCTGGTTCGGCGGCAGCAACCGGGAGGGCGGCAACCCGCTGGCGGCGCTGCTGATTCTGATTCTGGGGCCGATCGCCGCGGCGATCATCCAGATGGCCATCAGCCGTAGCCGCGAGTTCGTGGCCGACCACGACGGGGCCATGATCGCCGGCACGCCGCATGGCCTGATCAGCGCCCTTCAGAAGCTGGACGCCACCGCCCGCCGCGTGCCGCTCGCCCACGAGATATCCAGCCAGAACCACATGTTCATCGTGCAGCCGTTCAATGCCGGCATGTCGTTGAGCAAGCTGTTCTCAACCCACCCGCCGACGGCCGAGCGCATCGCCAGGCTGCGCGAGCTGGCGTGAAATCCCCTCGCCGGTCCTGGCCGCAAACTCAACCGCCGTCGTTTGGGTCATCGTCGCCGGAGATGACGTTGAGCAGTCCGGGAGGCGACCTAACCGAAGGTTCGCGTCGATGGCGATCTCCTCAGCCCGGCCCCGGATGCGGCGGGCACGTTCTTCAAGCCCGCCTTTGGCGTTAGCCTGCATCCGCCAGCCGATCCGCTTCCAGAGCCAGTCCTTGTTGCCGGAGCGCGTGGTCTCGACGAACACTTCTGCGTATCGGCCACGCAGTTCTTTGACCGTCATCCACTTCAGCGCGGCGACCTCGCGTGCGATGTTCAACCGTTCCGCCATGTCATCTTCGTTTCCGGGCGTCTCTGGCCGTTAACCACACAAGGCCGAGGATTCGGAAAGATGGCAAGGCGAGCCGGCGGTGGGTTCCGAACTTTTGGCGCTCTCGGATGTGGCCGGGGGCAGGCAGCCGGTGCGGCGCTTCAGGCGGAGGAAACCGGTCGCGAGAAGGCCTGCAATCTCGTCCAGACGCTGGTCAGTCGACATGTTCGCGGGGTCGTTGCGGTTCATGGATGCACCTCGGTCAGGTTCCGGGGGTGCCCACAACGACCTCCGCTTCGCGGCTGGTGAGTTGTCTGGCGGTTGCGAACCGGGCGCTGCGCGTTAACAGCGTCCTCCTTCACTATCTACCGCGGGGAATGAGGAGGCGTCCCACTGAAGCTCGAGTTCCGTTGTTGGGGGCCAGGGGCGAGGTTGGGGGCCGCTGTCCGTGATGCTCAACGGTCAGGATCAGCGGCGGGCGCCCTTCGGGGCACCGATCGGCTGCTGTATCTTGCCGGGCGGCGTGCGCGGCTACTCCATAGAAGAGGACTTCTTCAGTTCGCGAGATCCAACGAAGCGCTTGATGTGCGGACGCCCACGCACGTGATTCATGAGCCGCCAATACCACTGGCGTGCCACATCATCCGTGATGGTCGGCGGATAGCGGTACTCGTAGCGGAGATCATCGCCGGGAAAGCGGGTGAACGATGTCGAGTAGGTCGGCAGCAGATAGTCGTGAATGCCCCAGCGAACATTGTTGATCAACTCCGTCAGCCATGTGCCGTAGTAGACGAAGTAGTTCTCCTGCAAGTGCTCACGGATGTCATCAAGAGCCAGTGCAATCTGCTCAGGCTTCACGCTGTAGCCGTGCGTAGCAAGTAATTTGGCAAGTTCGTTGGACACGCCAGTTAGACGGGCCAGGTTGTGCTTAACGTGATTGCCCAGAATGAAGACCAGCTGGCTGCGAGGCAGCGACACCTGCGCATTGAGTTCCAGAGTGGGGATCCACATTTTCAGCGAACTAGTGGCATCGAGCCAAGCCTGGAGCGCCGTCACCGATTGAGAAAGGCCGCCAATACTCGCCCCCACGTCGAAGGACCTTGTACTGCAAGCCTCGCGAAGAACATTGAGGCAAGAGCCTTCCACTCCCGTCAGGGAACTCGCACTCGCACCGGCTTCCTTGCTGAAGTCGAGCAGGCGCACAAGGAACATCCCCTGGTGGACCCTGGACTTGAAGAGAACCGTCGCTTCGCCAGGACAGGTACTGTCGAGAATGTCCAGAAGCGAGCGGTTGACGATGTCGTCTATCGCCTCCAGCGCAATGCACAGGCCAATCGTCTCTTGCTCTGCGGCGTTCATGACGCATCATCCTCACACGATGGACGAGAAAGGCAAGACCGCCCATCGCTCAAGGTGAGGGACCCGCTCTGCCCAGACGTGCTCCAGAACCTGCCCTGGTAATGGGCTGTGCCTGCGGCCTGTTCCGCTGGCCACATCGAAGACCGTATCCGCCTGCTGCGAGTCGAACTCAGCAGGCGATATTCCTTTCACCCCTGGCGGAGTTAGAAATCTCCATTCGGGGTCCGAACGCAACGGGTCTGTTAACTAACTGGCGATGTTAACGCGATAGCGCGATAGTTTGAGACGCCCCGCGATGGCCGCCGATCCCAACCCGGTAGGTTGCAGTCGGACCCCGAACGCAACGGCTACGAACCGATAGCGCCGCCGGAGTCGGCAGGGTCGTCGTAACGCTTTGCGGGCAACGGGTTAGGGCGAGAGAGGCCGGAGGCGGTTCGGCGGTCGGCCTGTTAACGAAAACGGGCCCTCTCTTTCGAGAGAACCCGTTAAGCTCCCCCGACTGGACTCGAACCAGTAACCTGCCGGTTAACAGCCGGCCGCTCTACCAATTGAGCTACAGGGGAATATTCGGATGTCGCCGGCGTCGCTCGGGATAGCGATTGCCCCGCACGGGGTGTAAAGCATACCTGAGTCGTCGGCCAGTTCAAGCGCAAGCATGAGCGGGGGGCCGCTCCCCGATGCCCGAAATCGGGCCTGCGGTTGCGGGGGCGGGTGACAGTGGCGGCCATCCGATATGACTCCGGCCACGGGCGCGGGGCCCGTGGCCGGAGTCTGGCGGCGATGGCTGGAGTCCGATGCGGGTTACTTGACTTCGATGCGGCGGGGCTTGACCTCCTCACGCTTGTGCAGGGTCAGGTGCAGCACGCCGTCCTCGAGCCTGGCGTCGACCTTCTGCTCGTTGACGGTGCTGGGCACGGTGAAGCTGCGAGCCACGCGGGTGTAGCGACGTTCCATCAGGTGCGGCTTTTCGCCGTCGGCGGGCTCAGCGGGCTTGCGCTCGGCCTGGAGGGTCAGCACGCCGTTCTCCAGCGTCACTTCGATCTCCTCGCGCTTGAAGCCGGGCATCTCGGCGTCGACGTAGATCCTGTCCTTGTCCTCGCGGATGTCCATCGGATAGCTGCCCAGGACGCCATTCTCGAGTTCACCGCCGCCGAAGCCGCGGAACACGCGGTCAATCTCGCTGTGCAGGGCGTCAAAGGGGTCCTCGAAACGAATTCGGCGAAGTCGGGTCGGTAGCATGGCTATTCTCCTTTCGCGCTTTCATGGCGTTGTGGTTCTGCTCTTAGCGGCCACCCGAAGGCCGCGTCCCCGCTGGGATGATGAGGCAGAACACGTGCCAGGAACGTACATGACAAGTTGTTGTATATAAATTAGTTATGACATCAAGGAATGGGCTTATGCTGCCATTATGGCAGTTCCCGCAGTCTGGCGATATCCTGCGATGCCAGCCTGACGCCGGCGTGGTGGCCGTTCGAGGGCCAACGTCCCCCGTGCAAGGCCAATGTCCAGAGACCCACGTCGATTGGCCGGCTGCCCGCTCATCCGCGTCCGCGCCGGTCGCTCGCCTTCTGCCTTGCCCATTGCATTCGCCGGCGCACCTCGGACAATGCCGGCCATGAGCATCGCGCCCATCGACAAGCCGACCATTCCCGTCGCCATCGTCGGGCCCACCAGCTACACCGGGCTGTTTCTGATCCGCTGGCTGCGTCTGCATCCCCAGGCGAAAGTCACCTACTTGGCCTCGCAGCGCGACCAGCTTCCGAACATCGCCGAGGAGTTTCCGCAGCTTCGAGGCGTGTGCGAGCTGCAGTGTCGGCCGATCGACCCCGCCGCCATCGCCAACGAAGCCGAGCTGGTCTTCACCTGTCTGCCCCATGTGGCGGCCATGGAGCATGTGCCCTCGCTGCTGGACGCGGGCCTGAAGGTCATCGACCTGTCGGGCGACTACCGCCTCAAAGACCCGGCGGTCTATGAGGCCTACTACAAGCACAAACACAGCGACATCGCGCGCCTGAGCGAAGCGGTGTATGGCCTGCCGGAGTTCTTCGCCGACGACATCGCAGGGGCCGACCTGGTGTCCAACCCCGGCTGCTATCCCACCGCCGCAGCCCTGGCGGTCGCCCCGCTGGTCAAGGCCGGCCTGGTCAAGCCCGCGGGCATCGTGATCAACGCGGCCACCGGCGTTACCGGCGGCGGACGTCGTCCCTCGCCCGCCTTCCACTTCCCCGAAGCCAACGAAGCCTTCGGCCCGTACAACGTGCCGGGCTTCCATCGCCATCAGCCGGAGATGGAGCAGACCATCACCGCCGTGGCGGGCACGCCGACGCGGGTGCTCTTCGTGCCGCATCTGCTGCCGGTGAACCAGGGCATCCTCGAGACGATCTACCTCGACCCGGTTGACGCCGACCTCACCGCCGACGCGGCATACGACGTCTACGAGCAGGCCTATGGCGACGAGCCGTTCGTGCGCATCCGCAACGAGTTGCCCAACATCAGCCACGTGCGCGACACCAATTACTGCGACCTCACGGCCCGCACAGCCGGCGGCAAAGTGATCGTCTTCGCCGCCATTGACAACATGGTCAAGGGCGCCTCCGGCCAGGCGATCCAGAACATGAACCTGATGTTCGGCCTGGATCAGACAGCGGGGTTGTTGTAGGCGGGGCAAGAAACGCAGGCGCCACTGCAGGCTCGGGCGGCGCGACCGCAAAATCGGACACTCCCCGATCGCCAAGACCCTTCATCGCCGTGATACGCATCGCGCATCGTCTTTCACATCCGGGCGTTGGGGCTGCCCTCGCCGACGTATTTGAGCACAGCCGCGACGAAGGAGGTTCCGCGCTGCTCGTAATTCTCGAACTGGTCCCAGCTCGCGCAGCCGGGCGAAAGCAGAACAACATCGCCGCGATGCACGCGTGTGACGGTTTGAGCGACGGCGTCATCGAGTGTATGGCCCTCGACCACCTCAGCGTGTCCAGCGGCTCGGGCGGTCGCGGCGATCATTGAACCGGTCGCGCCGATCGTATAGACCGCCCGACAGTGTTCGGCGGCATGGCGCGCCAGCAGCGTCAGGTCCGTCTTCTTGTCGTAACCGCCCAGGATCGCATGAACGGTGCCGGGCGTGAAGCTGTCGATGGCCAGCGTCGCCGCTTCGGGCGTGGTGGCTTTGGAGTCGTTGAAATAGCGCACGTTCTGCCACTCGGCCACGAGTTGCAGACGGTGGGGCAATCCGGCGAAGTCGGCCAGTGCGGCGGCGGCCTGTTCGTGTCCGACGCCGACGGCCGCGCCGGCGGCGATCGCCATGTGGGCATTGAACTGGTTGTGTCGACCGGGCGTGAGCAAGTCGATGGCGTCGCTGGCGGTCGTGCAGGCGTCGACGAAAAGGTTCCTGACACCTTTTCCGGTGGGCCAGCCGTGGGCGTCGGGTCCGAGAATCGCCGTGTCGCCCGGCTGCTGGTGACGCAGAATCACCTGTTTGGCCCGGCGGTAGTCGGCGAGGTCAGGATGCCAGTCCAGGTGATTGGGCGCAAAGGTCGTGACCACCGCCACACCGGGCGACCACGCATCGTCATCGAGTCCGGCGAGCATGAAGCTGGAGAGTTCGAGCACCACATGATCGTGCAGCCCGATCGCGTCGATGCGGTCGAGCAGTGACCCGCCGAGATTGCCGCCCACATGCACATGCTCTTCCCCGTGCCGTCTGGCGAGCACGTGGCCGATCATGGCGGTGACGGTCGACTTGCCGGCCGTGCCGGTGATGCCGATGATCTGGCGGCGGGACGCCAAGCGCGGCGCAAGCTCCGCGGCGAGCAGGCGGATCTCGCTGGTAATCCGGGCGCCGCCTTCACGTGCCGCCGCGATGAAGCGGTTGCCCGCCGGCTTGACGGCCGGATTGACCACGACCACATCGGCATCGTGAAAATCCTGCTCCAGGTGCTCGCCCAATCGCAGGTCGACGGCCAGATCGGCGAGTTGGGCGACGCTCGGGGCCAGACTTTCGGCGCTGGCCAGATCGGTCACGAGCACCCGGGCTCCGCGCCGGGCGAGGAATCGGGCCACGCCCGCGCCGCCGCCGAAGCGGCCGAGGCCCATGACCACCACACGTCGGCCGACCCAATCGTCGCGGAGCGTGTTCATGGTCGTCAACGTCGGGGTCACTGCACCGTATGGCTGAATTCCACCAGCGTGCGATTGCTCACCTGCACGCTGGTGACCCGCACCCCGGGGGCGACGGGGTAGTAGACGTAGAGTGCATCGCCCTCGCCGGCCTGCCGGACAGGAAGTTCCTGGGCCGAACGGAACATCCGCAGCGGCTCGACCTTGATCTGCTGGCTTCCATCGGGGCGCAACCACACATAAGCGATGGGTACGATCGGCTGGCCACCATCGGGCATCAACGCCAGGGGTCCCAGCAGCAGCGCCATCTCGCGCATGCGTCCAAGGCCGGACTGCGCGCCGCGGTACTCGATCTTCACGCGCACGAGTTTGACGCCGTCCGGCGTGGCGATGCTGTCGATCCAGCGATCGCCGGGATCGAGTTCAGCGCCCTGATAGGCGATGAACTGCTCACCGGATGCGATATTGTCGTCCCGCAGTTCGAGTTGGGCGATGCGACTGGCGGCGATGGGCCGCGGGAGCCGCGCAGTCGTGGCGACGGCGGGATCCTCAACCGGTTGGGCGGCTGGTGCCGGCGTCTGGCGGGCCGCGACGGGCTCGGCCGCGGGGGGGTGGTTCGACGACGGCTCGGGCTGCGATGGAGCAGCCGTTTGCGGTGACGCGGGCGGCGGAAGTTCGCCGACGAGTGACGGCAGCAGCTCGTTGGTCAGGGGCTCGGGTTCGTCGGCCAGATCCAGCCGCAGATTGCGGAGAAGGATCTTGCGCGGGGATCGGTCGGCGGGAACAATGAACAGAAAGGTCACATCCGCCACGGAGCCCGCTTCAACGATGCTGGCGCCGGCATGGTTGAAGGGCACAAAGCGGTGGGTTTCCTGGGGCGAACCCTCGGCGCGAATGGCGTGGCTGGCGGCAAGAGGAGCGTGCAACTGGGCGTAGCCGGTCGCGCCGCGATGATCCCAACTGATCAACCTGATCTGCGTCGGGAAGATGCGCAGCTTGCGGTCTGTGTCGGCAATGTGATCCTGGCGATGCCAGCGAGTGTTGACGGCGACGAGCTGGTTGTCGAGGTCGACGCCTTCGGGTCCGAGGGCCGCGACCACAGCGGGGTCCAGCTCCTTCACGGGTAACGGACGTGTTTGGTAGCGTCCGTTCTCGATCAGGTACACGTCGTTGGGCGTGACGGTCAGCCGGTTGCTCATGCTCGGCCGCAGGCGAAAGAGGTTGGCCTGCCGGTCCAGATCGGGCTGATGGGTTCGCAGCGGGCGACTGGAGCGCAGCGAGCCGGCCGACACGCGGTTGAAGAACGCGATCGCGTAGTGGTCGACCGGCAGCCACAGGCCGGACTCGCCGGCCACCACCTGGCCGTGGTCATCGACGCGCAAAGCCTGCACACCGCCGAAGTCGGACGGCAGAGGCAGGAAGCCGATGCCGACAAGGGTCAATCCGGCCACGAGAATTCCCGACAGCAGGCCGCACACCGCCCCTCCGATCGTATCGAACAGGCTGAAAAAGCTTACGGTGCGAGGCATCACCTGCGAGAAGATGGCTCTGAGGGCGGCGGTCAGGAACAGGAACGGCCCGAGCAGTCCCAGCCCCCAGGCGTAGTCACCCAGAGGTTCGAAGAGGAACTTGAGTGTCAGCGGCTCCCACAGGGCCAGCGCCAGCGAGCCAGCCGCGATGACGATGACCAACTGGATGAACGCGCTGAAGAAGCCCTGAAACGTCGCCCATACGTAGGACATCAGCACCAGGAACAGAATGAGCAGCAGGTTGGTGAGCATACGTGGGCTGCCTGCGAAACGCGCCGGTCGCCATGGGGCGGCCAGCGTCAGGATGAAGCGCCGGGCCGCGCATCGCCGTCGGCGCTGGTGCTTCGTGGCGAGGCTTGCGGCGGGAGCGAGGGCGCTGCCGTGGAAGAACCGGCGCGACTCTCACCGACGCTGGTGCGCCCGGGACTGGTCTTGCCCGCGGCGCTGCGCCCCGGGGCTGCGGCTTTCTGCCCGCTGAGCACGCGATTGGCCTCGCTGATCGACGTCGTCTGATCCACGACTTTCACCAGGGCCGCTTCCTGCAGCCAGACCATTTTCTGCGTCTTACGCAAGTAGATGCGGAGCTGGTCGATCTGGCTGGCGGCGACGAGTTTGCGTGCTTCGTCGTCAAGCACGATCACTTCATACATGGCGAACCGGCCGCGATATCCCATACCGGCGCAATCAGGGCAAGGCTCTTGTTTATTGTTGACCGTGATGCGTCCGGAGTGTTTGTAAAGCTGGCCGACGCGCTCGGGCTGCAGGTTCATTTTGCGCAGGGCCTCGGCGTCGGGCTTGTATGGCACACGGCAGGTGGTGCACAGCTTGCGCGCCAGCCGCTGGGCGACCACGGCCGAGAGAGCGTCGGCCGCCTCGCGCGGATCGCCGATCATCTTGATCCACGCCACCAGCCCGCGGAAGGCGTCGGTCTGATGCAGGCCGGCGTAAAAGCGCACGTTGCCGGCCTCGGGGGTCATGGCCTTGGCGATCTCGGGGCTGAGCGGCCGGCCGATCAACGCCACCTGCGGCGTGCGCCGCAGCGCCGCGCCGAGGCGGCGGGCGAAGGACATGTTGTCCGTGCCCGCGTCAACCGTCTGATGCTCGACGCCTTCGACCTGATAGGCGATGTCATCCTCGAGGGTAATCACGTTCTGCGTGTACGGGTCGTGGCTGTGGAGCAGGGTGTAGAGCGAGGTGGTCATGCCCTCCTCGGGAGGGCAGGCGATGAGCACCACGCCGTCGCTTTCGTTGAGCACGGGTTCGAGGACGCGGAGCTGGCTGGGCAGCAGGCCGAGCTGGCTGAGCGGGCGGGCGGTGAGTTTGCGCGGGTCGATGTAGATGGACAGCACCAGTTCGCTCGGCGAGCCGGAAGTCGCCACCACCAGCTGGTGCCTGCCGTGATCGACGGTGTCGATGTTGACTTCGCCGTGCTGCTTGTTGCGCAGATCCTCGACGTTGAGGCGGGCGTTGGTCTTGATGTAGTTGACCAGAGTCATGGCTGGCTTGGGTTCGATGCGCGGCTGGGGGTAGTCGAACCCATCGACGCGGACGCGGATGCCAGCTTGCTGGGCGGTGACGGCGATGTCGATGCGGTCGGCGCCGCGCGGTAGGGCGAAACCGGCCAGTTCCTCAAAACGCCCGTGGGCTTCGCCGGCCGTCGTCGTCGGATTGGGCACCTCGATGCGTGTGCCATCGGGAGCGAGAAAGTAGATGGCCGCGTTTTTCTGGATCTGCTGATGCTGGTAGTCGCCGATCATCTGGCGCACGCGGTCGAAGCTCAGCCGCCAGCGGGCGGTGGCCGGCACCTTGGGATTGCGGAACGTGGTGTAGGCCACGAAACTGCCAGCCAGGATCAGCAGGGCCATGGGCAGCCCCAGCCAGAAGAGCGGCACGAAAAGCCAGATCCAGTAGGCGAACACCGCGGTCCCGAGCAGGACGGGCCCCCACACCCACTTGGGGAGCATGTAGTAGTCCATGTCGCGCTCGGCGCGGCTGACCAGCCGGGCCCAGATCGCCAGCACCACGAGCATGACCGCCGGCTTGTAGAGGCTCAGCAGCAGCGCGGGTTCGGCTTTGGCGAGCATGCAGATCATGGAAAGATGCCCAGCGTCCATCGCGTTCTCCGGGCCGCTTGGGCGTGATGCGAACCAGGACGCCCGAAGACTCCACGCGTCATGATACGATCCCGCGCAGCCGCATGCGCAATTCCTCGGCGCTGGGGGCGACAGCCTCGGCGGTCCGCGGCGCAATGTAGTCCTTTTCCACCCAGGCAACAAGGCTGTCGATCATCGAGCGCATGCCGTCGTCGCGGCCGTCACGCATCACCTTTTCCAGCTCATTTTCGCGTCCGTCGGCGATGGCCTTGCGCGTTGGCGGGGACTGGCGCAGAACCTCCAGGGCTGGCACGCGCGAGGGGGTCTCCAGCGTCGTGGGAAGCAGCTTCTGGCAGATGAAGGCCCGCAACTGGCCGGCCAGCATGTTGCGGATTATCGGCTGATGGTCCGGCGGGAACAGGTCATAAATCCGGGTGAACATCTGTGTGATTGAAGGCGCATGAATCGTGCCGAAGACAAGGTGGCCTGTTTCGGCGGCGCGCAGGGCGGTTTCAAACGTCTCTTGATCGCGCATCTCGCCGATCAGCACCACATCGGGGTTCTCCCGCATCAGGGCCCGCAGCCCGACCGCGAAGCCGGGCACATCGACGCCCACCTCCCGCTGGTGGATCATGGCCTTGTCTTCGACGTAGAGGAACTCGATGGGCTGCTCGAGGGTGACGATGTGGCAGGCGCGATGGTGGTTGATGTGCTGGAGCATCGCCGCGATGGTGGTCGTCTTGCCGGCCCCGGTCACGCCGCCGACCAGCACCAGCCCGTCGCGTGCGAGGGCGATGTCGCCAAGCACGGTGGGGAGGCAGAGTTTCTCGAAGTCCAGTTGCTCCAGGCTCAGCAGGCGGGCGGCCATCGCCAGAATGCCGCGTGTGTAGAAGATGTTCACGCGGAACCGGTGCTTCGAGGAGATCGAGACACCCAGATCGACCGAACCGTCAGCCTCGAGCTGATGGCGCAGCGTCGGGGACAGGGCGTTGATGACCCACTCCTGCATGGCGGCCGGATCGACGCCGTCGGTTTTGAGCGGCTGGAGTTTGCCCTTGAGGCGCACCCGTGGCGGGTGACCGCCGCGCAGCAGCAGATCAGAAGCCTCGTAGGACGCGGCGGCTTCGAAGTAGCGGCGCAGCGGTGTGGCCTCGAGCGTATGGGACCGTCCGACGGCCGCGCCGGAGGGCGACAGGTTGGAATCGCTGCTGGGCATGGTCGACTCATCGGCGGCGGGCAGTCGCCGCGGGGTGGCTGGCTGGACGAGCGTGCCGGCGTCGTCGGCGGGGGACGGCGGGTCAGTTGACGCGGCGAACCGCCACATGGTGCTGGGCCAGATAATCCTTGGTTTCGGCGATACTGTACTGATCGTAGTGGAAGATGCTCGCCGCCAGGGCCGCGTCGGCGCGGGTGCGCGTCAGCACCTGGCGGATGTGCTCCGGGCTCCCGCAACCGCCGGAGGCCACCACCGGCACGTCCACCGTCTCCGCCACCAGGGCGGTGATCTCCAGGTCATAACCGTCACGGGTGCCGTCGGCATCCATGCTGGTGAGCACGATCTCCCCGGCCCCGAGGTCGACGACCTGCCGGGCCCAAGTGACCGCCTCCAGCCCCGTGGGTGTGCGGCCGCCGTGAGTATGCACTTCGAACGCGCGACCATCGGCGCTGAGGATCGCCGGTTTGCGCCCGGTGCGTCGGGCGAATTCATCGGCGTCGACGCGCTTCGGGTCGATGTTGACCACCGTCGCGCAGCGGCCGAAGCGGCGTGCCGTCTGACGCACGATCTGGGGGTTGACCACGGCCGCGGTGTTGATGCTCACCTTTTCCGCGCCAGCCTGGACGAGGGCGGTGACATCGTCGATGGTGCGGATTCCGCCGCCAACGGTGAAGGGCATGAAGCACTGTTCGGCCACCTGACGGACTACATCGAGCATGATGTTGCGGTCTTCGTGGCTGGCGGTGATGTCGAGGAAGACCAGTTCATCGGCCCCTTGTTCGTCATAGCGGCGGGCGACCTCGACGGGATCGCCCGCATCGCGCAGCCCCAGGAAGTTGACGCCTTTGACGACGCGGCCGGCCTTGACATCCAGGCAGGGGATGATGCGGTGGGTCAGCATACAACCCGAGTTTAGCAGCCGTATGGGCTGCCGTGCCAGTGGCTGGTGTCACGGTGAAGGCCGCCGGGCGGGCGCGCTTGGCTGGGCGCAAGAAAAAACCGGGCGGACGAGATGGGGCAAGTGGACGAACCAGTGGCATAGAGTAGGGCTTTAAAAGCCCCGGTGTTGGTGTTGCTGTCGTCACTGCCAGCCGGGGTCCGGCCCGGTCTGTTGCATCGAAGGGCATTGGAGAACGTCGGACAACGGACGGGTTTTTCTTCGAATTTTCACGGGCGAATCTTGACGATCCGTCCCATAATCGTGGCGACTGTGTTCAGTTTAGCCTCGCGGGCGCGCTGCGTTCTGTTCGACACAAGGAGCCATCCGCTGACCCTCACATCCCCGCCGTCAGCCGCGACATCGGCGACCAACGCGACGCGCCTGCCCTATGCCGACGCCATGCGCACCCTGGCCATCTTCGCGGTGGTGCTGATCCACACCCACGTGAACTTCGGGCCGGCGCTTCATCGCACGGGAGGACCGATCGCCAACGTCATCGTGGCGGCGGCGCACTGGTGCGTGCCTGTATTCGTCATGCTCAGCGGAGCGTTGCTGCTCGATCCGGCCCGCGAGGAATCACTGGGCCGTTTCTATCGGCGCCGACTGCTGCGCGTCGGGCTGCCGACGCTGCTGTGGTCGGCTTTCTACATTCAGTGGCGACAGCACTACCTGGGGCACAGCGGCCTGCATGGCCAGCAACTCTGGCGCGAAGTGATGCGCGGTGAGCCGAGCTACCACATGTATTTTCTCTTCATCGTGCTCGGTCTTTACGTCTTCACCCCATTCCTGCGCTCCTGGGTGCGGCATGCGCCGCGGGGGCAGGTGGTCCTCGGGGCATGGCTGGCGCTGGGGGTCTGCTGCGCGTGGTGCGTGTACTACGGTCTGCGCGGGATCGGCCAGTGGTACATGCCGGCTCGGCCCAATGTCCTGACGCTGTTTGCACCCTATCTGGGCTATTTTCTTCTCGGCTACGTGCTGCGCGATGTGCGGGTGCGCGGCGGGGGGTTGTGGCTGGCCATCACGGTGTGGCTCGGCTGCGTCGCGGGCTCGGCCATCGGCTTCGCCTGGCTGGTGAACGCGCAGGACAGCGACCGCATGGCCCAGCGGTGGTTCTTCGCCTATCTGAGCCCCGGGATCGTGGTCATGAGCATCGCCAGCTTCCTGCTCATCGCCCGGGCATTCGCGGTTCGCCGGCCGTGGTGGGTTCAGTGGATCAACGCCCGCAGCCTCGGCGGCGCGACGTTCGGGATTTACCTGATGCATATCGCTCTGCTCGACGTACTGCGTCATGAAGGCTGGGTCTGGTGGGCGTACCGACACTGGCACTTGCGCGGTCGCGGCGTGCTGGTTCTGGTGGCTCTGAGCGTTGTGGTGATGGCAGCGGGGTTTGCGATCACGTGGTGCGTGCAGCGCGTGCCGGGGGTCCGCCGCATCCTCGGATGAAAGGCCTCCGTGGTGACGGCAAGGCGGGTTCAGCTTTCGATGGGTTCGACGATGATCTGGTTGCCCAGAAGCTGAACAATGCGGATGGGCTGCTGTGGTTCGACCCACTGACCGGCGGTGCTGACGTCGACGAGGCGGTCGCCGAATCTGGCCGGTCCGGCGGGATGGAGCGGCGCCAGGCTGACGCCGCGGGCGCCGACGACCAGTTCAGCTTCGCGGCGATCAGGGTGTGCAGCGGCGACTGGTTCGGCGGGGCCCAGGCCCGTCGCCCGCTGCGCGTCGACAAGGATCAGTCGGTTGAACAGCGGTAATCGTCCAAGCGAACGCGTCAGATAGAAGATTCCGATGATGGCCACGATCAGACCCAGCAGCGTCCACAGGGCCGACTGCTGCAGGCGGCCCATGACCGCGGGATCGGGCAGCGGCACCCAGCCGTCGCCGCCGGTGGGCACGACAGCCAGCACCAGCCCCATGACCATGAGCACGATCCCCGCGACGCCGAACACGCCGAAACCGGGAAGCAGGAAGATCTCGACGGTCAACAGCAGGAATCCGATCAACAGCAGCACCACATGCCAGATTTCCGCCAGGCCAACAATGAACGGCGCGCCGATCAGCGCGATCAGGGCGATCACCGCCACCGCGCCCGGCAGGCCGAGTCCGGGGCTTTGAAACTCGACATACGCGCCAAGCATCAGGGCGAGGATCAGCACCGCCCGGATGGCCGGCGACGTCAACCACCCCGACAAATCTTCCGACCAGGTCTGTTCGACGCGCTGCACGCGGGCGGCCTGGAGAAACTGCTGAAGATCTCTCAGATCGCGGATGTTCTTCGCCCGCGCCAGGCCCAGTTCGACAGCCTCATCCTGGGTCAGCGTCAGCAGCGTCTGCCCGTCATGCACCTGCTGCACCAGAGTCCACTGGCCTCGGTCTTCCGGGCGGGCCACATCCAGCGACGGAGCCCCGGGTTCATCGGGTTGAAGTTTGAAGCCGAACACCGACGAACCCTTGGCCGCGTTCTCCATCGACACGCCTTCCACCATCACGCGGTAGTCGACGGCGTTGACCAGTCTCCGCTCGTGCGAATCCTTGTGTTCGATTTCATAGACCTTCACGCCGAGCACGCACATCGCGTGGAACAGGACATAGGGATAGTCGTTGGCGCTGGCGGAGTCGCGAAACTCGGCAAGGATCGGCGACAGGGCTTTGGCCCGCTCCGTGGGAGCCAGATTCTGGCCGGGCACGATCGGCGCGCAGTCGCCCGCGGCCGACGACGGCGCCATGACGATGGCGTCGCAGCTCGCGGCGATCATGATCCCGGCCGAGTAGGCTTCGTTGTTCACCCACGCCAGCGTTGGCACGTTCAGCCCTTTGAGGTATTTGCTGATCGCCAGGGCGCTGGTCACCACGCCGCCGGGCGTGTCCAGCTCCACCACGATCACCGAGGCCCCGCCGTCCAGGGCCCGCTGAATGCGGCGTTCGAGGCTGTCGAGCACAAAGTCGTAGATCAGCCCGTCGATCTTGACGACGGCGACCTGGGCGCCGCTGAGAAACTCCGGGCCGATCGGCGTCGCACTTGCGGGCGGGGCCGTGGCCGGTTGCGTGGCCGGACCGGCGTTCCCCTGCGCCCGGGCGGCGAAGCCCGCCGCGGCGCACGCCAACAGGAGGCCGATGCACAAAACCCGTCTTGACGCCCAGCGATGGTGGTTCATGACTTTGCGATTATAGGTCGTGTGCATGGGCGGGCCGTCTGGCTTACGGGTTCGTGCCGGACGAGGGCGTCATGTCCGGGTGGCGAACAGCCAGGGCCTTGAACTGGGCGAGCTGTTCGCGGCCGAGCTCCGCCCGCACATGCCGCATCTGCAGTTCGACGGCCCGCGCGCCGGCGAGGCGCGCCAGCAGATCCTGGCCAAGGTCGATCGTCAGCGTTTCATCGGTGAGCGAGCCGGCCCGCAGCCCGCCCGATCCCCGCCGCGCCGCGCCATACTCGATTACCGGCCGAACGACTTCGCTGCCGTCGATCACGAAGGTGACGTTCGCCAATCCCTGATAGATGCGGCGTGAGAAGTGCGTCGCCACCTTGAGCATCGCCTGGCCGTCTTCGCCCTGGCGCACCATCATGTGGTGGGCGGATCGATCGCCGGCGATGATCGGCAGCTCCACCCAGCGTGTGGTTGTGGTCGTGAGCCCGGTCTGCGGGTCGGTGGCGGTGACGATGTTGGCCGTCTCAACCTCGACCATCTCCTCCTCCGGCACCAGGCCGGCCAGTTCCGCCAGCCGGCGGTTCTCGGCCTGCAGCCGTTGCAGCTCGGTTTCGAGTTCGGCGACCTGGGCGCGCAGACGGGCGTTCTCAGCCGCCAGATCGGCCTCCTGCTGCCCACGCACCGGCAGGGCGGGGCTGAACATCAGCAGAAGAACAACAGCCGAGAGCGTCAGGCGATGCAGCGCGCGAGGTGTGAGGCATGGTTGGCGATGGATCATGGGCGAAGCCTTTCAAGGTCGCGGCGGATGGGAAGCGATTCTTGACCATGCATCTTAGCGTCGGCCGGGGCACGCAGATAGGATGCCTGCTTCCGTGGACCGCCAACGAGGCTGACGATGTCTGAGTCGATGCTGTACGAAACCCACATGCATACGCCTCTATGCCGGCACGCGGAGGGCGAGGTCGGCTCGTATGCGGCCGTCGCGGAACAACGCGGCCTGACGGGGGTGATCGTGACGTGCCACAATCCCCTGCCGGACGGCTTCAGTGGCGACGTGCGCATGGCTGAGGATGAGATGCCGCTCTACCTGCGGCTCGTGGCCGACGCCCGGGAGGCCTGGCGGGGGCGCATGGACGTGCGCCTGGGCATGGAGTGCGATTACTACCCGCGGTTTGAGGACTACCTGCGTCGCCAGACGGCAGCGGCTGACTTCGACTACCTGCTGGGCTCCGTGCATGCCCATCTGCGGGTGTGGCGCGACGCATTCGAGCCGACGAGCCCCGACGCGCTGGTCGAGCTGTATTGTCAACAGCTTCGGTGCGTCGCCGAGTGCGGGCTTTTTGATGCCGTTGCCCATCCTGAGTTGCTCCTATCCAAGAAGTGCCTGCCGGCCGACTATGAGCCGCGGCGATTCCTGGATGCGCTGGACCGGACTCTGTCAGCCGTCGCCGCCACGGGTGTGGCAATGGAGCTTAACACGTCGGCGGGCCTGGCCAGCGAGCGTGGACGCGGGTACATGCCCGACCTGCTGCGCCTCTACCGTCAGCACGGGTTGGCGGTGGTGATCGGCTCCGACGCCCATACGCCGCGGCGCGTGGCCGAGGGCTGGCCGCTGGCCCTGCGCATACTCGCGGAGGCGGGCTTCGAACACGTGAGCCTGGTGCTCGAGCGCCGCCGCTGCAAAGTTCCGCTGGCGGATGCGGCGGCCTCCCTGGCCGCGGGCGAAGCGGCGCATCTGGACTTCAGGGCGTAGTTTGTTATCTGTGCCCAGGTGGATTCACCCGCGTCCGCGCCCGAGGCCGGGCGCGTTCAACTCTGACTGCTGGGAGTCTGTCATGGCCGCTGGTCCAATTCGCGTCACCGTCTGGAACGAAGCTGTTCACGAAAAAACCAACAAAACCGTTCAGGAGATCTATCCGCACGGCATACATCAGGCGGTGGCCGACGGGCTGCGCGAGAATCTTGGCGAAGGCGTGCGGGTTCGCACAGCCACGCTCGATGAACCCGAGCACGGCCTGAGCGAGAAGGTGCTGGCGGAGACGGACGTTCTCATGTGGTGGGGACACGCGGCCCACCACAAGGTCGACGACGCCATCGTCGAACGTGTGCACAAACGTGTGCTGGCCGGCATGGGCCTGGTGGTCATGCATTCGGGACACTTCTCGAAGATCTTCAAAAAACTCATGGGCACGACCTGCGCCCTCAAGTGGCGCGAAGCGGCCGAGATGGAACGGCTCTGGTGCGTCGATCCGAGCCATCCGATCACCGAGGGGTTGCCCGAGTACATCGAGCTGCCTCACGTCGAGATGTACGGCGAGCTGTTCGACATTCCCGCGCCGGACGAATTGATCTACATTTCGTGGTTTGAAGGCGGCGAAGTATTCCGCTCCGGTTGCTGTTGGCGGCGCGGGTCGGGCAAGGTCTTTTACTTCCGTCCCGGGCACGAAACCTTCCCGATCTATTACGACAGGAACGTTCGCAAGGTTTTGAGCAACAGCGTGAAATACGTCGCAAAGAAGACGGACACGCCGTATGGCAACGGCGCCGCCCCCAACATCAGAACGCCGCTCAACCCCATCCGCGCCGCACACAAGGTTGATGAAAGCCTGCACAAGCACTGACAAGCTGCGCCCGTAACAGTGCAGGACACGAACGTTGGCCGCGGGCGCGTTTCCTGGACCTCGCAAACGCCTGCGGCCGTCGCCCTCACTGCTCACGTTTCGACCACGGCACGTCAGGATCCTTGTGAAACGCCGCGGCCGCCTGCTTCAGGCACGGTTCGCACACCACGGCCTCGGGGTTGAAGCCCGGCGGCGGTGACGCGAAGGGCGCGTGCCGCCAGTGGGGCGTATCCGTCGGCCGCGTCTGAAGGCACAGCGTGCAGTCAAACGCCCGCGCCGCGGGCGTCATCTGCTTGCGGGCCTGTTTGAAGCATTCCAGACACAACACCGAGCCGTGATGTCCCTCGACCATCGCGGTCTGCTGGTCCCAGTCGGTGCCGCAGAAATCGCAACTGATGATGATGCCTGTCTCGCCGTTCTCGTTGACCTGACGCTGCATGGACCGTCCCTCGTTGGAGCAGGCGATTGTAGGCCCATTGGGCGGGCTCAATCCTGGGCCGCCGCCGGGGCGTTTGTGCTATCGCCTGCCGGCGTTTTCTTCGGACTCGGGGCGCAGCAGGTAACGCACGCGCACGGCCGTCGGCCGATCGTGCTCGGTGAGTTTCGGCCCCCGCGCCTGCCAGCGGTAAAGGCTCTGCAGGATGGGGCCGTCGAAATCCGCGTAACCCGTGGTGCCCAGCAGGCCAGCCTCAATCACTTCGCCCTGGGCGTTGAACACGACGCGCACGGAGGTGTTGTTGGGTACGGCCGTCAACAGGGCTGAAAGCGCGAAGTGCGGTCGGGCGGTGGTGATCTCGATGCCGTCACCCACGATCACGCCGCCGGGGACGAGCCTGTCATACGTCAGCACAAGCTGGGTTGGGTCGACGTCCTGCCGGTCGCGTGGGGCGGCGGTGGGCTTGGCCGTCGTCGGAGGATGGGGCTGCGGCCGGGGCGGCGGCGCGGTGCTCGGGGTGGGCGGGGTCGGGGCCACGGGCACGACGGCGGGCGTATCGGCAAGGGTCGTTTCGATCGGTGGTTCGGGAATCGAGGGGTGTGGCGGCTCGGGTTCGAGCGCATCGACGCTGGGAGGCGCCGGTGGCTGTTGCGGCAGGGGCGCGGGGGTCGGCGCGGGCCGCGTCGGGTCGGTGGGAAGCGGCGCTGTTTCGATGGGTTCGGCCTGCGATTGCAGGGCCGGTTGCTGGGTCTGGGCCTGGGGCGCGATCAGGCGGCGGAAATCCTCGTGGGCGATCCACGCCACCGACGCCCGTATCGGGTTGGGTCGGCCCAGTCGCACGTCCGGGTCCGGCAGCATCGTTTCCAGCTCGGCGGGCAACTCGCGGGTCCACGATGCCTGGCGCCCCACGCTCCACTGCATGGCCGGAAGCAGCATCGCGTGCAGCAGCATGGCGATGACCGCCCCGACGCTCAAGCGCACGATGGTTTCACGATCAACCATAAAAAACTACTCATCGACCCATGCCGCTCATGGGGATGGACCAGAGGCGTCGTCGGCCTGCGTCGGGCGAGGCGGGCCCACCACGCTCACATCCTCGACGCCCGCGTCGCGCAGCATCTCGATCAGGCGCACCAGCAGCGGGCCTCGGTCCGTTGGCGGGGCTTCGTTCCCGGGAGTCTGCGACACTTCCAGAGCCACGAAGAGCGGCGTGGGGTTGTCCTGGGCGGCGAAGGACCGCAGCCGGTCCGGCAACTCATCGAGTTCGATCGGTTCCCGGTCGAAGAATAATCGGCCGGCGGCGTCGATCGTCAGGGCCGCGACCTGACCCGGCTCAACCTCCGCCCCGCCGCTGACCGGTACGAGCTGGAGGGGCAGAATCTCGGCCCGCACCGTCAGGATCAGGCTGTAGATGAAGAACGTCAACAGCAGAAAGATCACGTCGATCAGCGGCAGCAGTTCGACACGCGGGCTCAGGTCATGGCGACGGACGCGCAGCATGTGGTCATTGTACGCACGGGCGCAACAGGTACAGTGGTGGGGAACCTGGCGGTCGCCGGTATCGCCGTATCCGGGAATCACGCGGCCCGGCCGGCTCCGCTGCATGACCCACCGGTCAGAAGGGACGGCACCATGGACGAGTCAAGCGAAAAGCCGACGCCTGCAGAGTCCGCCTCCAGCGGGTCTGGAACTCAACCCGGTGCAGGGCATGAAGCGTCCACGGGCCTGTCGCCTGCGGAGGAAAAACTGGACCTCCCATCCGAACAGAAGACCTGGGGCATGCTCTGCCACCTGTTGGCGCTCACGCCGCTGGTGGGCATCGTGCCGGGCCTCATTCTCGGGCCGCTGGTCGTCTGGCTGCTCAAAAAGAACGAGATGCCATTCGTCGATGACCAGGGCAAAGAGTCGATGAACTTTCAGATCACCGCCCTGATCGCTTTCGCGGCGTCGGCCAGCCTGTTCCTGTGCGGCATCGGTGTCATTGTGATGCCGATCATCGGCATCGTCTGGATGGTGCTGGTGATCGTCGCCGCGGTAAAGGCGGGTGACGGGGTGAAATACCGCTACCCGTGGACGTTGCGGTTCATCAAATAGCCTTCGGCGGCTCGGGAGTTGCCGGCCGAACCGATCACGGTTGTTTCATGCGCAGGCTGTCCCACGCGGCGGCGATCGCGTCGTCGTCCACGTCTTTGTGAATCGCGACCGCCCCGATGCGATCGGGCAGCACCAGGCGAATGCGGTTGTCAGCCACTTTCTTGTCGACGCGCATGGCCGCCAGCAGATGCCGTGTCGGCGCCAGCTCCGCCGCCTCGACCGGCAGGCCGATTTTGTCCAGGACGTCGGTGATGCGGTGCGTCACGCTGACATCGCACAGTCCCTGCGCCACCGCCAGACGGCTGGCGGCGACCATGCCCAGCGCCACCGCTTCGCCGTGGTGGTATCCGCCGTAGGCCTGCGTCGCCTCGATGGCGTGGGCGAAGGTGTGGCCGAAATTGAGGTGCGCCCGCGGGCCGGTCTCCTTTTCGTCTGCCATGACGACGTCAGCCTTGATCTTCACATTGCGCTGCACCAGCTCGACCATCACGTCGCGGTTCAGGGCGGCGATCGCCTCCGTGTGTCGATCGATCCAGTCGAAAAGCGTGACATCGCGTATGATGCCGTGCTTGACGCACTCCGCCAGACCGCAGCGCAGCTCGCGCTGCGACAGCGACGCGAGCGTCTGGGTGTCGACGATCACGGCCGCCGGCTGATAGAACGCGCCCACGAGGTTCTTGCCTTGGGGCAGGTTCACGCCCACCTTGCCGCCGACCGACGCGTCCACCATCGCCAGCAGCGTGGTCGGGCACTGCACAAAGGGCACGCCGCGCAGATACGTCGCCGCCACGAAGCCGGCGGTGTCGCCCACCACGCCGCCACCCAGAGCGATCACGGGGCTCTTGCGTTCGAGCCGTGAGCCCACCAGTTTTTCGTATATGCCCGCCACGGTGGTCAGGTTTTTCTGGCTTTCGCCGATCGGCATGTCGATGCGCAGCACCTGGTAGCCGGCGGCCTCGAGCGACGCAGCCGCGGTGCGGCCATGCGTGTCGCTCACGGCCGCATCGACCAGCAGGGCGGCCCGGTCGTGGGGCGCGACCTCACGCACCCGAAGCCCGAGCTTCGCCAGCAGGCCCGGCTCGATGGACACCGTGTAACGATGATGCGGCAGCGTCAGGTCAACGTCGGGCATCGGTTGTGTTCTCCGTCTGGCGCGGAAGCGTGCGCCGGCTGGTGTCGGGCTCTCCAGCCATCCGGGCCAGCGCCTCGGCGGGATCGCGCGGTAAATTGGCCGACGGCGAATCATACTCCGCGAGGGCGGGCATCGTCGCAGGTGGGCGGTCGGCCGCGTGCCGGGCGCCGCGGTGTCGCAGCCACTGCCGCAGCACGATGTAGGCCGTCAGCAGCAGCGTGACGGCGATCAGCAGCGGCGTCATCAGGCGGCCGACGCCGAGCGCGGCGTGCGGTTGCCACTGTGCCCGTCGGCCCACGAAGGTGAGGTAGTTTCGCTCGCGACCCTCGAGGTCGGGGCTGGTCCACAGCTTGTAGAAACGTGCGATCGCGCGGACGTGCGTGCCCACCGCGGGCAGGTCGGCCGGCGCGGGATTGTCCAGCAGATAGACCAGCACCACGGCTTCGCTCTGGCTCGAAGCATCCACGCCCTCGACGAGAATTGGCCATTGCCGCAGCCGCTGATCCCACGGACCAAGCCGGCTCAGCGTGCCGAAGGGGCGCGGGATGGCGGCCAGCCGGCCTTCAATCACGAAAAGTTCACCGCGATGGTTCGCCGGCTCGTCCAGCGGCAGGACGTCACGCAGGGACATCGCTCCCGCCGTCCCCCGGTCGTCGTCAGCGGCCGGCCAGGTCGCCACATGGGTCAGCAGGGCGTACAGCGCTGCTTCCTCAAAGACAGGCGAGTGATCGGCGGCGGTCGCTAACTGTTGCTGCTGCGCGTCGCTCAGCGGCGGCGCCGCGAGCGCCAGTGAACCCAGCAGCAGAAGGGACCATCCGGTCGGCATTCAACCATTGTATGAGCCTCCGGGGTGGCGATGGCGGTTCGGCCGCATGATGGCTCGACCCGCGGCCGCAGTGGTATAGTGACCGTTTACTTTGGCGCGCGGCCGCGGTCGTCGGACCGGCCGTTCAGCCCGCGACGGAGCCTCCCGATGTCCGTGACGCAGAGCCAGACCGTCCCCGGCGTCTCTCCCGATCTCGGCCGCGAACTGGTCCATGACGAGGTCGTGGCGGTGGTCGACTTCGGCTCACAGTACGTGCAGCTCATCGCCCGTCGCGTGCGCGAAGCCGGCGTGTTCAGTCTTCTGGTCGGGCCGCATGTGAGCGTCGAGCAGCTCGCGGCGATGAAACCCAAGGGGCTGATTCTCAGTGGCGGCCCCGCCAGCGTGTATGAGAACGGCGCGCCGCGCTGCGATCCGCGCTTGTTCGAGCTTGGCGTGCCGGTGCTGGGCATCTGTTACGGCATGCAGATCGGCGCCCAGCTTCTCGGGGCCGAGGTGCACAACGCGGCCGCCCGCGAATACGGTGGCGTCAAGCTCCGCGTGGAGGATCAGCAGAACGATAGGGGCCTGCTCGCCGGCCTGCCCCGGCAGACCACCGTCTGGATGAGCCACGGCGACCAGGTGCAACAGTTGCCCCCGTCTTTCCTGCCGTTGGCCCAGACACCCACCTGCCCATATGCGGCGGTCCGTCACAAAGACAAGCCGTTCTTCGGCGTGCAGTTTCACCCGGAAGTCACCCATACACCGCACGGCCTGGACATCCTGCGTAACTTCCTCTTCGAAATCTGCGGCTGTGCCGGCACCTGGAAGATGAGTGATTTCGTGGACCGCGAGGTGGCCGCCATCCGTGAAAGAGTCGGCGACGCCCGTGTGGTGTGCGGGTTGTCGGGCGGAGTCGATTCGTCGGTGGTTGCGGCCCTGCTGTCCAAGGCGATCGGCAGGCAAGCCACCTGCATTTTTGTCGACAATGGCCTGTTGCGCAAAAATGAGCGTGGTCTGGTCGAGAAAACCTTCCGTGGACATTTTGACATCGATCTGCGCGTCGTCGACGCCAGCGCCCAGTTCCTCGATGATCTGGCCGGCGTCACCGATCCGCAGGAGAAGCGCCGCCGTATCGGCCACCGCTTCATTGAAGTCTTCAAGCAGGCCAGTGCCGACATCCCCGACGCGAAGTTTCTGGCCCAGGGCACGCTTTATCCCGACGTGATTGAGTCCGGCCACGGCTACTCCGGGGCGGCGGCGAACATCAAGCTGCATCACAATGTCGGCGGCCTGCCCGCCGAGCTGAGCTTCGAGCTCATCGAACCGTTGCGGGCCCTGTTCAAGGACGAGGTGCGCCAGCTCGGCCAGGTGCTCGGGCTGTCCGAAGCGATGGTTTGGCGGCATCCGTTCCCTGGCCCGGGTCTGGCGGTGCGCGTTCTCGAAGAGGTCACGCAAGACAAGCTCGATCTGCTGCGCGAGGCCGATGAAATCCTGCTGGAAGAGATCGTCGCCCACAACCTCTATCGTCGCACCGCCCAGGTCTTCGCCGTGCTGCTGCCGATCCGCTCGGTGGGCGTGATGGGCGACGGCCGCACGTATGAGAGCGTCGTCGCCATCCGGGCCGTCGAAAGCCAGGATTTCATGACCGCGGATTGGGCGCGGATTCCCTACGACGTGCTGGCGACGATCAGCAACCGCATCATCAACGAGGTGCGGGGCGTCAACCGCGTGGTCTACGACATTTCGAGCAAGCCGCCAGCCACGATTGAGTGGGAGTGACCCTTCGACGATCGGCGAAGGCGGGCCTACAATCCGGGGCATGCCCTGGCACTCTGCTCCATGGATGAAGTATCGCCGCTCGTCGCCAGCGATGGTTCTGGCGGCGATCGCTCTCATGTTGCCCCTGGGCGGCTGCTCGACGGTGCGCGTGACGAACCCGGACCGGACGGCTACGGAAATGTTCCTGATTTCTCAGGCCGCGGAACAGGCGGTGGCCCAACTGACCGTCGCGCCGCTGCGCGATCAGAAGGTGTATCTCGATACTTCGCACTTCGTCGGTCGGGACACGGAATTCGTGGCCGCCGAGCTGCGCTCGCATCTGCTGCGCGATGGTGTGCGTCTGTTCAACGAACCGCAACAGGCCGACGTGATTCTCGAAGTGCGCAGCGGGGGTCTGAGCATCGACCGTTATGAATCGCTGCTGGGCATCCCGGCGCTGCTGGCGCCCGCTGGCGCCGGCGCGGCGGCGGGTCCGGCCGGCATGGCCGCGGGCGAGGCCGCCACGCTCATCGTGCCGGAACTGGCGATCGTCAAGAACATCAAACAGTACGGGTTCGCTTCGGTCGCGATCGTCGCCTACCGTCGCGACACGGGCGAACTGATCGCCGCCTCCGGGCCCTTCATCGGTCGAACGTTCCGCAAGGACTGGTGGTTCTTCGGTCTCGGGCCGCGCGTGACGGGCGATATCCCGCCGGCTGAACCTCGGATCGATCACGGACGCTGACCGCCAACCCGCGCCGCTCCGCCGCGCCTTCCGCTGTGCGTTCGATTTTCATCCCGCGGCCACGACGATCATGAAGCGAGCCCAACGCATTCTGTTTAACGTCGCGGGCGCCGGCGCGGCGCTGGTGGCGGGTGTGACACTGCTGGCCATCGCGTTTCTGCTCAGCCCGATTCCGGCCCGCCTGGCGGCAAGCGCCATCGAACGCGCCACCGGTATGGACACGCAAGTCGGTTCACTGCATCTGGGCTGGTCGGGGCAGTCACATATTCGCGCTCTGAGTCTGAGCTCGCCCCACGGGGGTCCGCCGCTGCTGACGCTCGATGAAGTACGTTTCAGTCACGCTCCGCTGTGGCGGTTGCCGCTCCGCGGGAGCCCGACCCTCAGGTCTATATCCCTGGATGGCGCGCAGGTCGTCGTGGCGCGGGATGATTGCGGCCGCTGGAACTTCGCTGCGCTGTTCGACGCGACTTCGCAGAAGGGATCGGGAAGCACAGTCACCGCCGGCCGCCTGCGGTTGCCGGTCGTCACCCTGCGCGATGTCTGGTTGCACTGGCGTGCGGCCGACGGGCCTGCGAGATCGCTCGGCCCGTACGCGATGACCATCGAGCCGACCGAGGAAGGCGACCGGATCACCTGGACCCGCGACGCGGGAGCCGCGGTCGTCCTTATCGTGCGCAAATTCGCCTGGCCGGCGGGCACGGCCATGGAGGCCTGGCGCGGGCTTGACGCCGACGTGACGATGGTCCTGAGCAACATGGATCTGTCATGGCTGACGTCGGGCCATGTGGATGGTTATCCGCCACTGGGTACGTACGACGGTGAGGCAAGGTTTGCGGCATCGAGCCAGGCGTCGGGCGGCCAGGGCGGAGAACTGACCTTCGAGGTGAAGGCCCGCGAGCAGGCGGCCGTCCTGTTCGGGGGCGGGCGCGGCACGGTCCAGGTCGATCTGGCCGGCGCGGCCGGGCCACGCTTCGTCATGCCCGGTTCACACTGGTGGATCGCCGATGGTGAGCTTGACTTGTGGGGCCGGGCTTCGCGTCCGGCTGAAGCATGGCGGATCTACGCGAACGCGCAGCTTAAGCATGTTCCCATGCAGCTGCTTCTGGCTCTGGGCGGCGCCGAGGCATCGGCGCCCGTCGGTCGACTCGACGGCGAGGTGCGGTTGACGCTGCCGCTGGGCCAGCTCGAGCGCCTCTACGGGGAGGTGCGGCTCAAGCTCAGCGAGTCAGACCTGGCCAACACGGGACTGTTCGCGGCCATCTACAACGTGTTCAATGTTCGTCTGGGGCCAGCGGAACCGACGGGCCGGGGCGAGTTGACCGCTCGCCTGGAAGGCTCCTTGTTTCACGTTCGGGCGATGCGCTACACCAACCGCGGAACGGACCTGCAACTGGGAGGCTGGGTGGAAGACATTCGCCTGGGCGGCGACAGCCCCGTGCGTGCTTACGCGATGGGGGCCACGCGGCCGCTGCCCAACCTACCGCTGCTGGCTGAGTTCAACGACATCCTCGGCGTCCTGGGTCAGGGTGTGACGGCGATGAGCATAAGCGGCAGCCTGGCGCAGCCGAAGGTCGAACCCATGTCCCTCAAGCAGGCCCGCACCACCGTCAGCCAACTGATCCATGGCGGCCACGCGCCGGAGACCGAGTGATTCCCATGGCGATGTCGCACTCGGGCGGCGGCGTCAGCGCCGCCGTCTTAGAAACGGTACGCCGAGGGCCGCGAAGACCGCCACGAAGGTCGCCGGCTCGGGGATGATCGCCGACTGTCCGCCGCCGGTGAGGATGATGATGAACGGGTTGATGTCCTCGGTATTGATGACCGCGTCGCTGTTGGTGTCGTAGATTGCCGGATCCACGCCGTAGGCCGCCTCGAAGCTGGACGGATTCGTGAGCGCCAGGATGAACGGGTTGATGTCCTGGGTGTCGACCACGCCGCTGCCGTCGAAGTCGCCGGGGATCGCCTCGGGCAGACCGTAGACGGCGGTGAGCACCTGACCTGTCGCGGCGTCATAGCCGGCCACCATCCACACCAGCGGCGGCGCATCGGTTTCGCCTTCTTCGAAGCCATAAATCGTGTAACCGGTGAAATTGGCCAGGTTCTGCATCGGCGTCAGCGGATCATCCGTGGCATGCGTCACCGGGTCGTGCGTGTTGTTCCAGAAGACGCCCAGGTACTGGTTGTAGGACGCCCAGCCCGGCGTGTTGGGCACGTCGTCAAGGGCGGTGATGTACTGGCCGCCGCTGTTGAGCATGTACCACACATGCCCATCTTCGTTGCGATACGACGCAGCCGACCACGCGTCCCACAGATCGTCGTCGTACTCGTCGGTGGTTCCGCCCGTCGAGTAGGGGGACTGGGGATGGATGAACAGCGCGAAGATGGGCACGTCACCGGTATTCATCAATGAGAGCAGGTATCGGTTGTAGTATTGACCTTCACTGGATGACTGCCAGTCGAAGGTCAGCCAGAGCTCTGCCGACAACTGCCCCGCGACCGCGGCCGCGTCAGCTCGTTTCGTCACGCCCAGACCCGCCAGAGCCGCTAGGCAGACAACACCCGCCAGCCGAAGGGTGCGACACAAACCTTCACCACAAGCATGCATGATCCACCTCCCGCGTTTTTAGAAGAGATGCCAAGGGCGTCGGAGCCGAACCCGATGCGCCCGTAAAATTAAAGTGATAAGCATCTATTTTAGCTTATAGGCAGATACGAACAAGCAGAATCTCCATGCCGAAGGTTGGCACCGCCGGTCGGGTAACATGAATCGCCATGTCCCGTCACCTGCGGCCCGGCAGCCTGGAGACCGTTTACTCAGCCCTTTTTCTGGGTTGGGGCGTGGTTCCGTTGATGCTCGCGGTCACGCTGATGCAGCAGCCGAATCCTGCCAACATAGGCACGGTGCTGTTCACTATGTTCGCCGTCGCGTGGTGGGCCTGCGGGCTTGGGATGGCAGCCGGGCTGCGTTGGACGGCGTGGCCGGCGATGGGCGTCGCCTTCGTCGCCTGGGCGGCCGTCAGCGTCGAGACCTTCAAGGCCACGCGTCTGCTTCTTGAAGGCGGTGAGGCCCGGCTGGCCTGGGAAGACGTGGGTTACCGGGCCGTCTTCTTGCTGCTGCCGCTGTCGGTGCTTTTGGTGCTCGGTTGGCTGACGCGGCCCGGTCGCGGCCGCCAGGCGCAACCGGGCCCACCTGTCGGCCGGATGCCGTGACCGGCCGTAACCCGTTCCCGCGATCTGGTCGATAACGCCAAAGCAGCTCAACACAGCCAGGACGCGCTGCTCACTCTGGACGCCCGACCTGGCGCGATGCCCGGGCGATGTGCCCGCCTCGGCGGTCCGACGCGGGCACATCGCGGAGAATGGCGATGGCCGGCCACGGATTTGAGCAACTGGAGACTTGGCGGCAGGCGATGGAACTGACCATGCGCCTCTTCAAGCTCACCGATCACTTCCCCGCCGAGGAACGTTCAGGTCTGACCGCCACCCTTCGCCGCACCGCCAGCGCTCTGGCGGCGAAGATCGCGGAGGTCACCGCTTACGACAGCGCCGACAAACTGCTGGATGCCTACGTCGCCGCGCTGGGCACCCTGCGTGAGATTCAGACGCACCTGCTCATCGCCCAGCGCCTGCATTTCCCGCGGGCCTTTCTTCTATGGAAGGTGCGGCGCGCGATCGGCAGGTTCAGCCGCACGCTTGACCGGGAGATCGACGTTCTGCGCCATCGTCGCCAGGTGCTGTCCATTGCCGAAGCGTCCGCTTGCGGCAACAGCGACCAGTCAGCCGGTAACGCCACGCCGCTGCGCCAGGCGGCCTGACGGGCGACACGCGATCGCGTTCGCCTCACGGGCTGTAGTAATTCCACGTCATCTTCATCCGCCGGTAGTGCGGCTGCAGCCACTTGCGAGGCTCATTCGGACGCGGGTTTGGGGCGCCGTTGTGGTGGATCCGCAGCTCCGGTCCGTTCTCGCCGTGACCGCGCATCACCACGATCTCTTCGCGCCAATCCCCCGATACGTCGGCCACGAAGATGCGGTCGGCCTTTTCCCTGATGACGTGGACAAATTCCCCGGTGATCGGGTTGAACACCGCCACGTCGCCGGCCTTGTGCCGTTCCTTGCCGCAGCCGAACTGCTGGGGTGCGCCGGTCCAGTCGATCGTGTTCAGAACCTCCAGCCCTTCGTCCGTCCAGCCGGCGGGCGCGACATCATCCATCTCGTACCTGCTGATGAGCTTGCCGGTGTGGTCGAACACGAACGGCTTCTGGTGCGTGTTGAACCGGCTGCGGCACCAGATCTGCATGCCGCCGCTCTTGCGGCGAGGGTCGTCGGTCGGCAGGAAGTGGCCGATCACCGCGTTCTGCGGCTCCATGTGTTCGTGATGCGTCTTCCAGATCAGCCCGTCGGCATGGAACAGCCAGACGTACTGGTCGTCGCGCTCCTGAAGCACCACCACCTGAAGATCGTCACGCCCCGGCGCCACGCGGCCGAAGAACACTGAATCGACATGCGGCTTGGACACATCGGCCTTGAAGACCGGCAGGGCGTAACGCATCCGTCCGTCCGCGCCGACCACGCAGCCGCCGAGCACTTCATCACGCCCGTCAAGATCGATGTCCGCCACCCGCGCGCCGGTGTGCGCCTGGTTGATGAAATCGTTGCGCTCCCAAAGCGGGCCTTTGCCGGCCTTGAGATCCTCCAATGTATACGCGGCGATGAATCGGCCGAGGCGGTACGGCTCCTTGTTGGTCGTCTGCAGCAGCAGGTCGCGATCGCCTTGGCCGCGGAAGTTGGCGATCACCAGGTGCTCCCAACGCTCAGCCGCGGCGGGGAAAGGCGGGGCGGCCTTCCACTTCAGCTTGCCCGTCGCGCCGTCGACCACGTGCAGTTCCGCCGACTGCGTGAGGTAGAGCACCTCGACGCGCCCGTCGCCATCGATGTCCGCCGCCGCCACACCCGGGCCATGATGCCCCGGCAGGCCGTTGCCCTCCGAATGGCCGGCCACCTGAATGTCGATCGCCTTGGACCATAGCGGCTGGCCGAAGTGTCCCACAGCCGCGATGTGCCCGGTGATGGTGACCACGAAATCCAGCATGCCGTCGCCGGTCAGGTCGGCTGTAATGATCCCGCCCGGCGACTGCAGCGGGCTGTCGGGCGACGGCATATCGAGCGGAATGATGTACGGGTTGGCGTCGTATTGGGGCCAGTCGGCCTGGCACACGGTAGCGGGGGTGTCGGCAAACAAGGGGCGTCTCCAGGCCAGTGACAGGACGAGGAACGAGATCCTCTTCCCCACCATTAGCCGCTGGTCGGCTCAGGGCAAGCGGCCGGTCCCCGCTTGCGGAGGAGGAGGTCGACGCGGGACAGATGGGATGGAAATATCGCGACATCGGCGGCGTGAGCGGGGCCACGCGCGAACCTCAGGTTGGGAGCCCGGCCGCCGGACGGCTACACTTCGTGATCGATTCACGTGAATGGATCACATATCACATGGCAGAAAGGAACACGACCATGACGCGACAGGGACGCATCTTCATCGGGGTGGTGACCGCGGGGGTGGTGATCGGCGGTCTGCTGCTCGCGCTGCCGCAGCCGTCGCAGGCCGTCGTGGCTGAGCAGGGCACCGCTGACATGGCTGCGGCGGCCGACCACGGCCCAGCCGCGCCGCTGCAAACCCAGGACATCAGCCTCGGCGTCGCTCAACAGGTGATGCACGCGGCCATCAACAAGGCTGCGGAAATGGGCCTGGCCATGGACATTGCCGTGGTCGACGCCGGCGGCAACCTCAAGGCCTTCGTCCGCATGGACGGCGCATGGCTGGGCAGCATCGACATCGCCATCAAGAAGGCCCGTACCGCGCGCTACTTCGACATGTCCACGGGCGCGATCGGTCAGCTCAGCCAGCCCGGTGGTCCGCTCTACCAGATCGAAGTCTCCAACGGCGGCCTGATCACCTTCCCCGGCGGCGTGCCGCTCAAGACGGCCAGCGGCACGGTCATCGGCGCGATCGGCGTTTCCGGTTCAACGGTCGAGAACGATCATACCGTGGCGACCGCCGGTGCCACAGCACTCGGTGAGGGTATGTAAAGGCGGCGCCTGTAACGATGTGATGGTTGCGCCGGCTACCCTCGCGTCGCCTTCAGCCACTTGTTGAACGCGGCTTTGCTGAGCGTGTTGATCACATCGCCGCGCGTTGCCCCGGCGCGGCGGGCGGTGAGCAGGCCGAACGTCAGTTGGTCCAGGTCCGATGGGCCGTGGGCGTCGGTGTTGATGCTGAGCCTGGCGCCGGCGTCGATGGCGGCGGCGGCGTGGGTGTCGCGCAGGTCGAGTCGCCAACTGTTGGCGTTGACCTCGAGGGCGATGCCTCGCTGGGCAGCGGCGTGGGCGACTCGCTTGATGTCGGGGTTCAAACCGGGCCGGCGGTTGATGAGCCGACCGGTGGGGTGGCCGACAATCGTGACGTAAGGATTGTCGATGGCCCTGAGCAGGCGCGTCGTCGCCTTGTCGGCATCCTGGGACAGGGCGCTGTGCGGGCTGGCCACGACCAGATCGAGTTGTTTGAGCAGGCTGTTGGGGTAGTCGAGCTTGCCGTCGGCCAGGATGTCCACCTCGCTGCCGGCCAGAATCTGAATCTTGTCAGCCAGTTCCTTCGCCACCTGGCGCACGGCCGCGATATGGGCTTCGAGGCGCTGCTCGGACAGGCCATTGGCCTGCACCTGGCTCTTGGAGTGATCGGTGATTGCCACAGTATGGAAACCGCGGTCGATGGCGCACATGGCCAGTTCCCGTATCGACCAGATGCCGTCACTGGCGGTGGTGTGGGCATGCAGTTCAGCCGCGATGTCCTTGAGGTCGATGAGCTCAGGCAGTTGCCGCCGTGCGGCCAGAGCAATCTCGCCGCGGTCTTCGCGCAGCTCAGGGGCGATGAAATCCATATCGAGCGCGTCGTAGATATCCTGCTCGGTCTTCGCGGCCACCGGTTGCTTGTCGCCTTCCGTGGCGAGAGCGTATTCGTTGAGCGTCAGACCACGCTCCATCGCCCGACGGCGCAGGGCGACGTTGTGCTCCTTGGAGCCGGTGAAATACATCAAGGCCGCGCCGTAGCAGTCAGGCTCGACAATGCGCAGGTCAGCCTGAACGTTGATGCGTTCCGCCTTGAGACGCACGGATGTCTTGGTCTTGCCGCTGACCAGCACGTCCGCGACGACGGGCAGACCTGTGAAAGCGCTGGTGATGTCGGCCGCATGTTTCGCATCGGCGGCGACGAGAATGTCCAGGTCGCCGATGGTCTCGCGTCCGCGGCGCAGCGAGCCGGCGTAGTCGGCCTGCTTCACGCCCTTGACCTGGCGCAGGCGGTCGACGATCCATCGAGCCAGGGGCATGGCCTGACCCAGGCGGATCCGCCCGCCGGCGGACTCGGCGAATGCAAGACTCTTGCGCAGGTTGTCGAGTTTCTTCTTACCCAGGCCGGGCAGGTCGGCGAGGCTGTCGTCCTTGAGTTTCTCCTTGAGATCGTCCAGGCCCTCAATGCCAGCCTCTTTCCAGAGCAGAGCGACGGTCTTGGGCCCCAGGCCGGGGACGTCGAGCAGGTCGGGCAGGCCGACCGGTACCTGGGCCATGAGCTTGCGGTGGTCTTCGATCCTGCCGGTTCGGATGAACTCGGCGATGCGGGCCGCGGTGCCTTTGCCGATGCCGTCGAGGTCAGTGAGAGCTTTTTCGGCTTCGCCGCCGGCATGCCAGATGCGGCCAAGATCTTCGGCCAGCTCGCCAATGACGCGTGCCGCCTTGGCGAAGGCGTTGACGCGGAAGCGGTCGCCGCCGAGCAGCTCCGTGACGTCCGCCATCTGCTGGAAGATGGCGACCAGCTTCGGGTTCGCGTCCTGTGGACTGGCGCCCCGGGCGTCACCTTTTTGCAGGCCGGCATCGTCCTGATTTTCGCCGCTCTGGCGTGGCATGACCCTCAGCTTACCGCATCGTGTGCTATTCGTGCGGCCGCCGCGAGGGATACGTTGCCCGTGGGAAGGCGAGGCTCTAGACTTGGAACCCCCCGAGCCCGGCGGCAGCGGAAGCCAGCCCGACCCTCGGGACGGCCTGAAAGACCCGACGATGAATTACACCCAGATGACCGATCAGCAGCGGCAGGAGATGCTCCAGGCCGTGGGCGTGGAACGTATCGAGCAGCTTTATGCGTCGCTGCCGCCGCGGTTTCGTGTGCCCACCGACGAGCCGATCGAACTGGCGGGCGTACCGGCCGACGGACTGAGCGAATTGGACATTCGCCGACGGCTCGAAGCCCTGGGCGCGAGCAACCAGCCGGCCGTTTCGGCGCGGGGCGGGTGCTTCCTGGGCGGCGGGGTGTACGACCATTTCATTCCCGCGGCGGTCGATCACCTGGCGCATCAGAGCGAGTTCGTGACGGCCTATACGCCGTACCAGGCCGAGGCCTCGCAGGGCGCGCTGCAGGCGTTCTTCGAGTTCCAGTCGCAGGTGTGCGCGCTCGCTGGTCTGGACGCCGCCAATGCGTCGCTCTATGAGGGCGCGACAGCTGCGGCCGAGGCGGTCATGCTCGCCCTCAACGTGACGGGCAAGCGACGTGTGCTGGCCGCGTCGACGCTGCACCCGCACACTTTGAGAGTCCTGGCGACGTACCTTGGCGACCTGCCTGTCGAGCTGGTGATCGTCGAGGCCGACGCCAAGACCGGCCGGTTGAGGGCCTCGGCGGTGGCGAAGGCGACGGACGGCGATACCGCCGCCGTGGTCGTGCAGTCGCCGAATGTCTGGGGTTTGATCGAAGACTGGGCGGGGTTGTTCGCAGCCGGCAAAGAAGCCGCGGCCGCGACCGGCAAGCCGGGCCAGGGCCCGCTGGCGATTGCGGTGTTCAACCCGATGGCGTGCGGCCTGCTCAAAGGCCCGGGCTCGTGCGGGGCGGACGTCGCCACGGCCGAGGGGCAGCCGCTGGGCATCCCGATGAGCTATGGCGGGCCGTACCTGGGCTTGTTCGCCTGCCGGGCCCAGTACATGCGCAGGATGCCCGGCCGCCTGGTGGGCCAAACGACCGACAAGCAGGGCCGACGGGCGTTCTGCCTGACTCTGCAAACCCGCGAGCAGCACATCCGCGGCGCCAAGGCGACGAGCAACATCTGCACGAACCAGGGCCTGCTGGCGGTGCGGGCGACGATCTACATGAGCGCCATGGGTCCGACGGGGCTGCGCGAGGCGGCGAGACAGAATTACGACAAGGCGCACTACGCGGCCGGGCGAATCGCTGCACTGGACGGCTGGTCGCTGGCGTTCGATGGGCCCTTCTTCAATGAATTCGCCGTCGATGGACCGGTGGACGCCGCAACGGTGATCGACGTCGGCCGCTCGCGCGGCATCATGCCGGGCATCGCCGCCCAGCGGCTGGGCGGCGGGCCTGCGAACCGGTTGCTGGTGGCGGTGACGGAAAAGCGCACGCGCGATGAGATCGAGGGCCTGGTTCGTTTGTTGGCCGAGGCCGGTCAGAAAGGCGGCAGGTAATGACGCAGACCACCACGCAACCGAAAGCTCAGAACGCAGGGCCAGGGGGCGCGTCACCGCTGGCCGAACATGACGCGCCGCTGATTTACGAACGGTCGGCCGCGGGGGCGCGGGCGGTGGACCTGCCGGCCGGCGACGTCCCGGCGGCGCCGCTGCCCGACGAGTTGGTGGAAGTCCAGCCGCCGCGGCTGCCCGAGGTCGGGGCGCTGGACCTGGTGCGGCATTACACAATGTTGGCGCAGCGCAATTTCTCGGTGGACGCGAACTTCTATCCGCTGGGCTCGTGCACGATGAAGTTCAACCCGCCTATCAATGAGCAGGCGGCGGCGATGCCCGCCTTCGCGGGGCTGCATCCGTTGCAGGAGTCGGCCGATGTGCAGGGCGCCCTGCGGATGATGCACGAGGTGGCGCAGTGGCTGGCGGCGATCGCCGGCCTGCCGGGCGTGTCGCTTCAGCCGTGCGCCGGTGCGCATGGGGAGTACACAGCCCTGAAGGTGATCCGCGCGTACTTTCAGGATCCCCAGGGCGGCAACGCGCCGCAGCGACGCAAGGTGCTGGCGCCCGACACGGCCCACGGCACCAACCCGGCTTCTTGCGCCATGTGCGGGGCGCACGTGGTGACTGTGCCGTCGACCAGGGACGGGTACGTCGACCTGGACAAGTTGCGCCAGATGGTGGATGGCGAGACGGCCGCGATGATGATCACCAATCCGAACACGGCCGGTCTGTTTGACGGACAGATCGGCGTGATCGCGGAGATCCTGCACGAAGCGGGGGCGCTGCTCTACCTGGACGGAGCGAACATGAACGCGATCGCCGGGGTTTCGCGGCCGGGCGATTTCGGCGTCGATGCGATGCACTTCAACACGCACAAGACGTTCTCGACGCCGCACGGCTGCGGCGGGCCCGGCGCGGGGCCGATCGCTGTGCGTGATTTCCTGGAGCCGTACCTGCCGGTGCCCCGCGTGGTCCAGTGCGATGGGCGTTACGCGATGGACTGGGATGCCCCGCAATCCATCGGCAAGGTGCGCAGCTTCTTCGGGCAGTTCGGCGTGCTGGTGCGCTGCTGGGCGTACCTGGCGGCGTGCGGGGGTCGGGGTTTGCGCGGCATGGCGGAGCACGCGGTGCTCAATGCCAACTATGTGGCCGCGCAACTGCGCGACCGCTACGCCATGCCGTATTTCGAGCCGGCCGCCGGTCGGTACTGCGCGCACGAATTCGTCACGGTGCCCCGGAACCTGCTGGCGGGCGGGGTGACGCTGATCGACATGGCCAAGCGCCTGATCGACCACGGCATCCACCCGCCGACGATGCACTGGCCGGTACACGATTGCCTGATGATCGAGCCCACGGAGACCGAAAGCAAGGCGACGCTGGACCGGTTTGTGACGGTGATGCTCAAGATCGCCGACGAGGTTGAACAACAGCCGGAGATGGTCAAGGCCGCGCCGCATGAAGCCTCGGTTTCGCGCGTCGATGAGGTGGCGGCCGCCCGCAGTCCGGTGCTCAGTTGCGTCGGCGCCTGACGGCCGCGAAACTCAACCGAACAATCCGATTCCCTATTGCAGGGGGTATGCGATGAGCATGTTCGCGGGGATGTACGGGGCTTCGCTGGGCGACCGCACCGGTCCGTCGATGGGCATCGATACCAGCACCGAAGCGCGGCGCGCGGAGCGCCGGATGCACGATGTCGAGCAGCGACTCGAAAAGCTGACGCTCATCACCATGGCCATGTGGTCGCTTCTCCAGCAGGAAACCAACCTCACCGAGGAAGACCTGATGGAGCGCGTCAGACAGATCGACCTGATGGATGGCAGGAGCGACGGCCGGATCACGCCGCAGATCGCCCGCTGTTCGCAGTGCAATCGCGTGATGAATCCGCGGCACAGCCGGTGCCTTTACTGCGGCCAGGAAAAACTGATTGTCAGCGCCTTCGACAGCATGATGTGAGCGGTGCGGCGTGGGCGGGCGCCGAGGTGATTTTGCCCGACCGCGTGCTAGGGTGAAGGCTCGCAGCGTCATACGCGGCCGGGACACGGGCACCGGCCGACAAACCAGGAGATGGATCCATGCAGCGTATCGGCGTCATCGGACTGGGCATGATGGGGCGCACCCACCTTGGGGCGTATGACAACATCGATAACGCGATGGTCGTGGCCATCGCCGACAGCGATCCGAAACGTGCGGCCGGCGACCTGTCCGGCGGTTGGAGCAACATCGAGACGGCGGGCTCCGATCGGCTGCCGATGGACCGGATCAGGGGCACAAGCGATCCGCGCGAGCTGGTGCGATGGGACGACGTGGACATCGTGGATATCTGCGTGCCCACGCCGTTTCATAAGGATCTGGCCATCGCCGCATTGCAGGCAGGCAAACACGTGGTCTGCGAAAAGCCCCTGGCCAGTTCCGCCGCCGACGCCCAGGCGATCGCCGACGCGGCCGCGAAGGCCAAAGGGTTCTTCATGCCGGCGATGTGCATCCGCTTCTGGCCGGAATACGTATGGCTCAAGCAGGCGGTCCAGAAGAAAACCTACGGGGCGCTGCATTCGGTGTTCTTCCGCCGCCGCGGACCGGTGCCGGGCGGCTGGTTCACCAATGGCAAGATGAGCGGCGGGGCGATCTGGGATCTGCACATCCACGACGCGGACTTCGTCTACTACCTGTTAGGCATGCCGCAAGCGGTGCGCAGCCAGGGGTACACGGGCCCGACCGGGGCGATCGACCACGTGCTCACACAGTATGACTACGACGATGTACCGCTGGTTGTGGCCGAAGGGAGCTGGACGGTGGCCTATCCGCATCCGTTCAACATGACCTACGATGCGGTCTTCGAGAAGGCCACAGCCCGGCTCGATTTTGCGTCTGAGCAGAAGCTGGTTGTCTATCGCGAGGGGAAGGCTGAGCCCATCGATTGCGGGGGCAACATGGGTTACGATGCGGAATTGGCCTATTTCGTCGACTGCGTCGAAAAAGGCCAGGCCCCCAGTGTGGTGACCGCGGCCGACGCGGCGGCCAGCCTGCGGCTTGTCGAAGCCGAGATCCGCAGCATCGAAAGCGGCGCCGTGGTGAAGCTGTAGTGCTTCTTGGCCGCCGTCCATCAGCGTACCACCGCGTCGACTGCCTCGATCACCTTACATCGCGAGGATCTTGTTCATCGCCTCACTGGTGCGCCTCGGTGTGCCGGGGTCGTAGGGCATCATCTCGGCCACGAGGGTCTTGTCGTAACCGATCTTCCGCAGTGCGGCTATGACCTCCTTCCACGGCACGTCGCCGGCCAGCAGATCGACGAAGCCATCCTTGGCTGAATAGTCTTTGATGTGCACACGCTTGATGCGCTTGCCCAACAGAGTGATCCAGTGCGGCGGATGCTGGTGGTAGGCCAGGTAGTTGCCCACGTCAAAGTACATGCCCAGGCGCGCTGAGTCGTAGCTGTCGATCAGCTCGATCCATTCCATTGGCGAGGGGAACAGACCGTTCCATACGTTCTCGAGGCACAGATCGACCCCGACTTTCTCCGCGATCGGCAGAAGCTGATTCACCGCCTCGCGGGCGCGGGAGGCCGCCTGCTCGTAGGGCACCGGCGGGAACGTCGCATCCCAGGGTATGCGTACCGCGCCGGGCACGAAGAGCATCGCATCGCAGCCCAGCCAGGCGGCGCGCTGCAGAGCCTTGGCATGGATGTCGACGGCTTTTCTGCGTGTCGCGGCGTCCGGGCTGCTGGGACACACCGCCCAGCTCATGCCGCTGGCCAGAGTCTGGACGATCAGGCCTTTGTCGTCCGCCAGCTTGCGATAGGACTTGCACGTAGCCTGATCGGTCTCGGGAGTGAGCGGGCCATCGAGGCCCACCGCCAGCTCAATACCTGTGAAACCGGCCGCCTTCGCCTCGTCCATCGCCTGGGCGATCGACGCCTTGTGGGCCAGGCCGTCTTTTGTGGACCAATAACTGAGGGTCTTGATCATGGTGCGAATCTCCGTGGATTGCGTTTTCTAACCGTCGCGGACCTGAACGACAAGGTGGGGTGGCGGTGACGACCTTAGCGACTGGGCGGCTGATCGTGGTCGCGGGCTGCCGCGGCCGCCCCCACGCGGTTCAACCTGCGAAGCCTTCGGAACGACACATGCAAAGGTTTGCATGCGTGACGAACCCTTTGAGGAGATGATCACATGGTGAGCGTCAGGCCGATACGGGATCGCAGCGAGCGTAACTGGCAGCGTCTTGGCCCGTGGGTCTGCGGCCTGACGCTGGCCGGCTGTGTCGCGGTGGCGGGGTGTGAGAACGCGGGACAGGGGGCCCTGACGGGCGCGGCTGTGGGAGCTGGTTCGGGCGCGGCCATCAGTGCGATCGCTGGCGGCGATCCCGGCCAGGGGGCGGCCATCGGCGCGATTCTCGGTGCGGTGGGAGGCGCGGTGGTCGGAGATCAGAACGAGCGCAACAGCCGCTACTGACCAGACCGCACCTGTCGATCTTCTCATTCGTAGGCCGTCAACAGTGAAGGCCCCGGGCCACAAAGCCCCGGGGCCTTGCACAATGCACCCCGGCAGGCATGGATGCCCTGGGTGCCCCACGGGAGAAAGCGTCGGTCCGCAGGGATGTCCCGATTTCGTCCGGCCACATGGATCGCCCTCAGCCCGGCCGCCGCCGGGATGTTACATAATCATGATGCGATCCAGCAAGGAAAATTGACTGTATATTTCATTGGACACTTTAAACTTGGGACAGCACGGTGGCCTGCGAGGCCGACCGGCCGTGATCTTGTCCTCGCGATAGCTTGCGACAGGCCGATCGCATAGCCTGATCGCCTGGGGGGTATGTCCGCTGAGGAGGTGTCTTATTGGATTCAGCGAGACGACGTGTCGGCAGCCGGGTGACTGAACAGGGCTCAGCCTTACCCTCCCGCGGGCATGGCGAGCCGGGTCGTTCCGCGGCTGCGGCCATCCCGGATTTCCAGGTCATTGGTGGAGCGATCGCCGTGCGTGCGATCGTCGGCGCTCGGTCGCGACCGGTCCGGGAGGTGCTGCTCGGGCCTGCGGGTGGGCGGCGTGGTGCGGCCAGTCAGGCCGCGGCCATCCACAAACTGGCGCGCGATCAAGGCTTGACCGTGCGGCAGGTATCCGCGGCCGAGCTTGATCGGTATTTCGACGTCGGGCCAGGTACGGAGCGCGGCGGGTCGCACGGCGGGGTGGCGGTCGTCGCCGGGCCGCGCTGGTACAGCGAGCTTTCCTCCCTGGCGGCCGATCCCGGCTCGGGCGACGGCCCCGCCCCGTGGGTCGTCATGCTCGACGGCGTCGAAGACCCCTACAACTTCGCCCATGCGGTGCGGGCTCTCTATGCGGCGGGCGCTGCGGGCCTGATCCTGCGTCCCCGCAACTGGACTTCCGCGGCCGGTCTGGTGGCCCGGGCCTCCGCCGGCGCCAGCGAACGGATGCCCACAGCCATCGTCAACCAGCCTATGGACGCGGTCGAGCATTTCCGCGCCCGTGGGTTCCGTGTGGTGACGACGGCCAACGACGCCGCGGCCGTAACGCTTTTTGACGCCGACCTGGCGGGGCCGCTGCTGGTGATGCTCGGCGGTGAGAAGCGCGGCGTGCAGCGTTCGGTGCGTCAGGCGGCTGACGTCACGCTGCGCATTGCCTATGGCCGGCACTTCGGCCAGTCGCTGGGCGTGGTTGCGGCGGCGGCGGCTGTCGGGTTTGAACTGCTGCGGCAGCGCGGCAAGGTCGGGGGGGGTAAAGCATGACCCTCAGTGTTCCGAGGGTCATGTCGCGGATCGTGATGTTGGGGTGCGCGTCAGTTGATCTTCACTTCCGCTCCGCCTTTCTCGGCCGAGCGGTAGATCCCGTCGAGCATCTTCTGCACCATCAGACCGTGCTCGGCCGGAGCCATCGACGGCGTATCCTTGAGGCAGTGGTCCACAAAGTTGCGCAGTTTGTGGCCGAAGTTGACTTTGAAGTCGTCGTTGGCCAGGTAGGCCGGCGTTTCGTTGAGCATGTGGCCGTGAGCGTCGGTGTAGATGGCCGTCGGCGTCCACTGGCAGCCGGCCTTCTCGCCCATGAGCCAGAAGTTCAAGACGCTGTTCTCCTGGATGTGGGCCACAAAGCTTGCCTCAATGCTCATCACCGCGCCGTTGTCGAAACGGATCTGCCCGACGGCCAGATCCTCGACGTTGTAAGTCTTCCAGTCCCAGTTGGGCCACTGACTGGCGATTTTTGTGGCCGCCTGCCTGTTGCCCATGTAAGTGAAGGTTTGGCCGACGGCCGCGACCGGCCGGGGCGAACCCATGGTGTAGTGGGCCGCCTCCATGGCATGCACGCCAATGTCGATCATGGGCCCGCCGCCCTGCAACTCCTTGCGCCCAAACACACCCCAGTTGGGAATGCCGCGGCGGCGCAGGGCCTGCACGCGGGCGTACAGAACCTTGCCGAACGCGCCGTCATCCACCGCGTTCTTGAGGAACTGTGTCTTGGGCGAGTAGCGGAACTGGAAGCCGATGACCAGCTTGCGGCCATACTTCTTCGCGGCATCGACCATGGCCTGGGCCTCTTTGGCGTTCATGGCCATGGGCTTCTCCACAATGACGTGGGCGCCGGCTTTGAGGGCGTCGATGGTGGCCGGAGCGTGCAGGCCGTTGGGCGTGCACACGCTCACCGCGTCGGGCCGCACGGCCTTGAGCATGGCCTTCCAGTCGGTGTAGCAGTGGGCTGGGTCGATCTTGAACTGCTCGGCCTTCTGCTCCATGCCCTTCTTGTTCACATCGGCCAGCCCCACCAGCTGCACGTCTTTCATTTCAGAGAGCAGGTCCATGTGCATCCCGGCAATGCCGCCAGCACCGATGAAGGCGATGCGCAGCGGCCCCGTGGCGGACCTGGTGGAGGTTTTGCGGCTGGATGGACGCTTGGTGCGGGCCGGACTCATGGGGCAACTCCGTGGGGGGAAACCGGCCCGGTGGGCCGTGACGATTGACGCGGCATTGTCGTGCCCGGAAGCCCGGATGCAAGGGTGTGACGGCCGCGTGGTGCAAAAAATCGCACTTTCTCGCACAATGGCGTCGTTACACCGGCGGGACGGGCGTTGGGCCTGCCGCGCCTGGCTCGCGAGAATGATGCAATGGCCGATCAGCCCAGCAACCCGCCCCAGTCCATGCCCCCCGGCCATCGGGCGGCCGCGGGCGAGAACGAGCTCTCCTCGCTGGCTGAGACCCAGGCGCTGCGGCGTCGGCCGTGGTGGAGACGTCGGGACGACACCGCCGACATCGCCGCCTGGGTGATTTCCGCAGCCGTCCACGCTTTGCTGGCGATTCTCGCGCTGATGATCGTCTGGTCGGTTGTCGTTGAACGCCCCGATCGACACGAGATCATTCCCATCGCTTTCCTCTCACCCGACCCCGGCGCGCCGCTGGCCAACCCGACGCACAAACCGCTTGATCGGCCGCAGGCCATGCAGCGGCAGATCCAGCCGCCCCAGCGACAACTCCAGCGCGAAGCACCGCGCGACCCCGGTCCGCAGAGGCTGCTGTCCAGCCGATCGGCGCTGCCTTCCATGTCGACCCTCGGCCGCGGCGAAGCGAACTCGCCGCTGAGTGCGACCTTCTATGGCACCGGCGGCAACGCGCGACGCATCGCCTATGTCGTTGACGCCTCCGGCTCGCTGATCGACACGCTGGATTTCGTGCTCCAGGAGCTGCGCCGTTCGATCTCCCAGCTCAGCGACCAGCAGCAGTTCACGGTGATTTTCTTTCAGGCTGACCAGGTCATCGAAGCGCCGCCCGCAGGCTGGAAGCGGGCGACGGTCCAATACAAGAGCCTGGTGTTTGACTGGATGGCGCCCGAGGCGGGCAACATCCGCGCCATGGGAGGCACGTCGCCGGTACCCGCTATTCAGCAGGCGCTACGCTATCGACCGGAGTTGGTCTTCCTGCTTTCGGACAACATCACCGGCCGCGGCCGATACGAGGTCAACCAGAAAAAACTCCTCGATCAGATCCGCCAGCTCAACCAGGGTCGTACGAAGTTCAATACCATTCAGTTTGTCTATCCGGATCCCCTGGCTGACCGTGGGATGCGCGGCACGCTGGAACTGATCGCCGAACAGACCGACGGTGTGTACCGTTTCGTGACCGGCCGGGAACTTGACATCGAGTAACGCGGCGAGCGGCCGACCGTGGCGTTACGCCCAGGGCGAAAGGACGTTTCGGATGCAGCAGCGTTTTCGCAGGATCATGGTCTTCGCCGCGGCGGCGTGTTCGTGCATGGTCGCGACGGCGGCCGCCCTGGCCCAAGGCGCCGAGACCCGTGAAATTTCCTTTGCCGAAATGTTCCTCTGGTCCGACACCTGGCTGGGGCGGATCATCATCATCGTGCTGCAACTGATGTCGCTGGCGACGATCGCTCTGATCATTCAGTTTGCGCTCAAATACCGCCGCCGCGACCTGCTGCCTGAAAGCACGTACCGCCGCCTTCAGGATCTGCTGCGCTCACGGCGCTACCGCGACGCCATTGACGCCGCCAGTCGCGACAGCAGCTATTTGGGCCAGCTCACCAGTGCGGCCATGAACGACGCGCCTGGCGGTTTCGGTGCCATGCAGCGGGCTGTCGAGGAGTCGGCCGACGTGCAGAGCTCGCGTCTGCTGCGGCCGGTCGAGTTCCTCAACGTCATCGGCAACATCGCGCCTATGCTCGGGCTGTTCGGCACGGTATACGGCATGATCGTCGCCTTCCAGAAACTCGTGGCCGCCGGCGGCCGGCCTGATCCGGGCGAACTGGCGGGCGGCATCTCGACCGCCCTGGTCACCACGTTCTGGGGGCTGGTCGTGGCGATGCCCGCGCTGGCCGGCTACGCCCTGATCCGCAACCATGTGGACGGCATCATCGGTGAAGGCGTGGTGCTGGTGGACAACCTCATCCGCCCGTTCAAACCCGGGGCTCAGGCCGGCCTGCCCGTGCCCGGCCAACCCGCCGCGCCCTCCACCTCGCAGACCGCCGCCACCCCTAACCCCTGAACGGCGAAAGCGAGCAGCATCATGGCCCACGGCAGATGGCGCCAGCGCGAGCCGGCCCGATGTGAAATGAACATGACGCCGCTCATCGACGTCACGTTCCAGCTCATCATCTTCTTCATGCTGGTGAGCAACATCGTCGCCGAAGAGAACCCGCAGATGATTCTGCCCGTGCTGCAGGATCCGCAGGTCGAGGTCATCGGTGAAGGTGAACGGGTGTTCGTCAACATCGAACCGCAACCCTTCGGCGCCGACCGCCTGCGCGGCGACGCCAACCACCTCGCCTGGCCGGGTCAGCCGGTGCGGATTCGTGTGGGCATGCGCCACTACAGCGTCGACGATCTGAGTCAGGTGATCGACGCGCTGGATCAGGCCCGGCGGCGCAACCCGCAGGTCGAGATTCTGCTGCGGGCCGACAGCGCCCTTCAGTATGAGAGCATTCGGCCGGTGCTGGACGCGATCGCCGCCACCGGCATCGACCACGTCAAACTCGTCGCCTACCGCTATGAACAGGCGCTGGGTCAACCCAAGCCCGCAACACGATGAGCACGAAGCGACTCTGACATGAACACCGGCAGCAGCGCCCGACATCACGTCACCCAGCTTCCTCGCCGCTCGCGGCGCCATGGGCACGACAGTCCGGGCCAGGGGCGCATGCAACTGAACCTGACCGCCATGATCGATGTGGTGTTTCTGCTGTTGGTCTATTTCATCGTGACGGTGAACTTCGCAGCCGACGAGGGCGTACTTACCGGCGCCATCCCGCAGCGCACGGGCGAGTCCCAGGCGAGTGATTTGCCCAGGCGGCCGATCCGCCTGCTGCTTCAGGCCCAGGGCGACACCGGCTGCGTGGTGCGCGTCAGCAGCCAGTTGCAGGTGACCAGCGATTTCGACGTGGTCGCGTCGCTGCTCATGCAGAGCCAATGGAATCCACCTCTCGGGCGTAAGGGCATCTTCAAGCCCGACCACCCGGTCGTGGTCGACGCGAGTGAGGCGGTGCGTTGGCAGCACGTGGTGAACGCCTTCAATGCGGCCGTGCGGGCTGGGTATGCGAACGTCAGTTTCGCGCCTTCAGGCGGCGAGGAGGCGCCAAGACAGGGAGCCGATGTTGCGGACTGAAGCAGACAACGCATGCTGGCGGGTCATCGTCTTGCTGCTCGCAGCGGCGGCACTTGGCGGCCATTGGGCCGACGCCGCCGATCGCGTGGATGACGAGATTGCGGCTCAGCGATCCGAGATCGCGCTGCTGCGCGGCCAGTTCGGTGATGATTCATTGACCGATGCCCAGCGCCGCGACGCCCTCGCCCAGGCCGAGCAGCGTCTGGCCCGCCTGATCGAGCTTCATCCCGACCATTGGCAGCGGCCGATGTGGCTGTGCGACCTGGCGGAGATGTGGCTGTTCGATGACCTGGGGGCCGTGCATCAGCACGCGATTCTCGCCATGGATTTCGGCGTGCCCACGGCCGAGCAGCGAGCCGCCATCGATCGTCTGGCCCCGGCGGCGCTGGCCATGATGGAGCAGGCGCGTACCAGTTTCGTCCGTCTCGAGCGCACTTTGCCGCGCGAGGACGACCATAGGCGCAAGCGGCTGGACACGGGTCTGTGGCTGCCGTGGTTGACCTGCCGACAAGTGAACCTGCCGATGCTGCGGGCGCTGGCCGCCTATGCCGCGGCCCTGGGCGCCGATCCAGCCGTGACAGACGCGCAACGCGATATCTGGCTACGGCGCATCGTGCTGGCTGACGCCACAACCCTGGCCTCGCAGGCCGATGCGCCGGACGCGGCGACGCCCGCGACGCAGGCCCAGGCCGCGCTGCTCGCCAGCCGGGCGGCGCTGCGCCTTGGCGAACGCCAGATCGCGGCCGCGCACCTGGCCGTGGTCGAAGCGGAACTCGCCGTGACGGGCCGATCGGAGCCGGTCATCACACTGACCGCCGCCCTCACCCGGGCCCGGCTCGCTGCCGCGGATGGCGATATCGAAACAGCCCGGACGCGACTGCTCGCCGCCCAGGAGCAGGCCGCCTTCCACGGCGATCCATCTCTGGGCCTGATCGTCCGCGACGCCCGCTATCGCATGGCGGCAAGTGGCGTCGCCTCCGCCGCAGTCCGCGCGTCGGACGCCTTCGCGCCGCTGGCGGTCTATCGCGAGCTGTTCGACTTGCAGGATTCGGCTTCCCTGGTCCAGCAGCGGGCTCTCGCTTGGCGCTGGCTGGCGGCTTGGCCAAATGCGCAGGAGGCTGCGGATCTGCCTGCGTTCGTCGTGCTGGCGATGGCGGACGCGGCTTTGCAGGCTGGCAGCACACGCGACGACGATTCCGCCGAGTCGTCGCATTCGGATCCCGCCACCAACCTGTTCACCGACGCCCAGGCGGGCTTCGCCCGCTGTCGCGAGCTGACGGGCGAACTCCTGAAACGCGCCGACCTCGACACCGACGCCCGCGCCCGCGCCATGCGCCTTCAAGGCTGGGCGATTTACGAAAGCGCGCCGCTCTCGCCCCAGGCCCATCTGGATGCGGCTCGCGTCTGGACCGATCTGGCCCGGCGCCAGCCGGCGTCGGCCGGCGCACTGTCCGCCCTGGGGGATGCGGTCACGCTGCTGCGCGAACTGCACCGCGTCGCGGTGCATGACCTGGCGGCCGCCGTCGCCACGCCCGACCCCGCGATGGTGGACCGGGCTTACGCGGATGCGGCTCAACTGTTGATCGATCAGTTTCCCACCAGCGCCGCCGCCGACGACGAGCGGTTGTACTACGCTTATGCCGTCCTGATGCCCGCCGGTCGATACGACGAAGCGGCGATTGTCCTCGGCGACGTGCCGCCGACGCATCGCGACCACCTGGCCGCGCGACGTGAATTGATGTACGCGCGACTGGCCAAGTACCAGCAGGCGCCCTGGTATCGACGCCCGGAACTCGCGGAGTCGGTGCGGCGTGCGGCCGAACAGTTGGAAAATGCGGCCGAAGTCCATGCTGTCCGCCACGATCGGGCACGCGCGACCGAAGCGTACGAGGGGCTGGGTCCGCGACGGGCGGCCGGACCGGACGAACGCGAGATCGCCGCCGCCGTCGCCGACGCCCGCGTGCATGCACGCCTGGTGCAGACGGAGCTGGCCATCGACCGTCAGGCGATCGACGCCGCCCTTGACCTTCTGGACGAAGCGGAACAACTTGCTGGTAAGGATGCCGCGCTGCATCAGAATGTCTGGGAGCGGCGGATCTACGCCCTCATGCAGGCGGGCCGGCTCACCCAGGCCGCCGAGGCCGCCCGCCAGATGCTCGCGCAGTTTCCAGGCGAGGCGGTTCAGATTATCCACCGATTGATCGACCGCGTCGGCCAGCCCACGGACGTCGTGACGATCCATGGCGAGCATGCGCCCGGCGCCCCCTCCGCCGCCGAAGCGCAGGCGGCCGAGCAGCGACAGCGCCGGGTGCTCGAGCTGACTGGTGAACTGGCGCAGCTCGTGCTCCAGGGCGACGAAACCTCGGCCAGTCGCCTGTCGCCCGAACAGCGTCAGCAGTTCGAGTTGATGGCCGCTCGTGCCGCCGCCCTGGCTGGCGATCTCGACCAGGCCGAACGGATGCTGCGGCGGCTGATCGGCGAACGTCCCGATGACGCCTTGGTCATCCATCACCTGGCCGAGACCTTGTTCGAACAAGCTCAGCCCGCGCACGATCAGACTGCGGTGGAGCCAGCCGCCCGGGCCAAAGGTGAGGAAGCCGTCGCCCTCAGCCGTCGGCTGCTTGACGGGCTGGACGCGCGCAGCTCGCTGTGGTGGAACACTTGGCTGCGCACGCTGCAATGGCAGGCGGGGGCGGCCAAGACGAGCGGCCTGGGCCGCGATGTCGATGTCTTTCTGACCGTGCGTCAACTCGAGGCCATCGATCCCGAACTCGGCGGCGAACCGTATCGCAGCGCCCTGCGACGGCTGGCCCGCGAGCACGAACCCGTGGCGGACGCTCCTTAGCGACGACGGCACACCGCCGGGCACATGGGCGCCACGATCATCACTCGCGCAAAACCCGGATCTGGCCGAAGATGCGGCCGTCACGCCGCTTGAGCCGTGCTTGCCCGGGCCCTAAGCTTTCGCGTCCGCAACTGTGCGCGCAACGATGATGAGGCAGCGTTTCCCATGCAATACCGCACCATCCCCGGCACCGATTTGAGTGTGAGCCTGCTGGGTTTTGGGAATTTCGTCTTCGGCACCAACTGGTGGGGCGAGTTTTCCGATACCGACGGCATCGCCCTGCAGAACCATGCCGTGGACCGGGGCGTCAACTTCTTCGACACCGCTCCGGCCTACGGCAACGGGCGGGCCGAGTCGCTCATGGCCGAGACGATCCGTTATGCCGGCCGGGACAATCTGGTCATCTCGACCAAGTTCGGCTACGACTTCTACGCCGACCCAGGCGAAGAGGGCGGGCACCGCGAACGCAAACAGAACTTCACGCCCGACTTCCTGCGTTTCGAACTCGAGCAATCCCTCAAGCGCATGCAGATCGACTGCATCGACCTGTGGCAAGGGCACAACGTTAAGCTTGAGCATTTCAACGAGGATCTGTTCGAGACGTTTGATGCGCTGGTGCGCGAGGGCAAGATTCGCGCCTGGGGCATTGCGCTCGGGCCGGCCATCGGCTGGCGCGAGGAGGGATACAAGGCCTTCCTTGAACACGACGCGGCTGTGGTGCAGACCGTGTTCAACCTTTACGAACAGGATCCCGGCCGGGAGTTCTGCGAAATCGCCGAAGCCCGCGGCCGCGGCGGCGTGATCGCACGCGTGCCAACCAACTCCGGCATTCTCGACGACGAGTTTACCAGCCCCGATCACCAGTTCCCCGCCGCCGACCACCGCAAGTTCCGCGATCGCAACTGGCTGATCTATGGCCTGAAGAAGAACGCCATCGTCCGTCCCATGGCCGCGAAGCTCGGCCTGAACCTGCCGCAGTTCGCGTTCAAGTGGCTGGCCAGCTTCGAGACGATGGTCAGCATTGAACCGAATCTGCTGCACCGCCGGCAGATCGACGAGTTCGCCGCCGCGGCTGACGCACCCGACCTGCCTAGGGACGTGCTCGACACCCTGGCCGCGCTGTACCAGAGCGACTTCGACCTCGGCCCCGACGCCCATCCTTGCGACTGGAAGAGCAGCGTCACCGACACCGGCGCCATCCGCAGCAGCTATCAGGATCCCACCCCGGCTCTGACGGCGAAGGCGTAGTCGCGTCGGGTACCCGCGTCATCAACGTGCCCGCTATTCCTCCGCCGTGGTGCCGTCCAGGCCCAAGGTGTCGGCGATGGCGGCCATGGCATCCAGCACGTTCTCCACATGCTGCCAGAACTCAAGCTGACCATCGAAGCAGACCCGCGAGAAGTCGGCGGTTGCCTGTTCGGCCTCTTCGCGATGTACGCCGGCGGCGAAGGTTTTTTCCTTCCACTTCTTCTTGACGCTCTTGACCTTCACGTCGGCGATGTCTTTCGACGGGCGCACAAGCGCGACGGCCGTAATCAGGCCGGTGATTTCGTCGCAGGCCAGAAGGGCGAAGTCGAGCGGCCTTTCGCGTTCGACGCCGGTGCCGGCCGTGTTGTGGCTCAGGATCGCCCGCACCAGGTCTTCGTCGAGACCGCGATCGCGCAGGATCGGCGCCCCCTTGGCCGGGTGACCCTCCAGCGTCGGGTGCTTCTCCCAATCGAAGTCATGCAGCAGGCCGACCAGGCCCCAGTCCTCCACGCGTGTGGGCGCAAGCTGCGTGGCATAGAAACGCATGGCCGCTTCCACCGCGAGCATGTGGCGGCGCAGGGCCGGGTCCTTCACGAATTCAGTGACAATGCTCCAGGCAACGGTGCGGTCGATGGCAGGCTCCTCTCAACGCGCCGCCAGCCTGTCCGCGCGCATGGGCGGAGCCCGGCGGCTTCGATGGCGGTCACCTCTTACTCGCTGTAGACCGATCCGGGGGTGTCGGCGGCTGCCTCGACCGACGCGGGGGCCTGATTGCGGATCGGCGGCACCGACCGTAGGTACGCGAACACCGCCGCGAGGTCCTCGTCGGTCATCTGCCCATAGGCCATCCACGGCATCGGCGGCATGATCGGCCGCGAGACGCCCATGTGTCGACCGGTGCGCAGGGCGCTAATGAACATCTCCCGCGTCCACGTACCAAGCCCCGTCTGAATGTCAGGCGTGAGGTTCGGCGCATAGCTGACGCCCCACGGGCCGGCGAATGCGGTGGCCGTCGCCGCCATCCGGATGTTCCACGGGCCGTCCTCCGGCGCGGTCGCCGGCATGGCCATTTCCTGCGGATGCCCCGACAGCATTCGGCTCATGTCCGGCCGGGGCCCTTCAGGCGTCATGGTCAACGGCGTATGACAGCCGTTGCAGTCCGAGATGGTCACCAGGTACGCGCCGCGGGCGATGAGCGTCGCTTCGGGCGTCGCTGCCAGTGCATCATCCGCCGAGATCGTCACCGACATCATCGGCGTCGTATCGACCTCAGCGGCCTCAGTGCTTTCCTCAACCGGTTCGTCGGCATGCAGCAGCACCGCCGACAGCAGCGTGCAGGCCGCGGCCAACACCGCCGCCATTCGCAGGCTCCTTGAATCGCCGCCCTCGCGCAAGACAACCCCCCGCACCCGAGCCGCAAAGCTCCGCCACATAAACTGATCTCCAATGTTGATGAATCGAACGTCTGGAACGTGACACGGCATTACTACCATGACCTCGCCGGGCTTTCAACAGCCTGCGCAGACGCCAATGAACACCCGTCACAGGCCCGTCGCCGCCCATGCGGGCACATCGCCCGGCTTGGCCTAGAATGACCGCATGCCGCCCACGACGCCCCCTAGGCCGAGCCTCCCCGTCGATCGCAGCAGAAAGGTTTACACCGGCCCGCGCTTCGCCGTCCACCGCGTGCAACTGCCCGGCCGCGATGGCGAGCCGGTGCAGCGTGACGCAGTGATGACCTGTGATGCGGCGGTGATTCTGCCGATGCTCGATCCCCGGACCGTGGTGCTCATCCGCAATGAGCGTTTCGTCGTCGGTCAGACGCTCTGGGAACTGCCGGCCGGAACGGTCGAGCCGGGTGAAGATCCGAAGGTCTGCGCCGAGCGCGAACTGATCGAGGAGGCCGGCTACGAGGCCGGGCGGCTGACCCGGCTCACACAGTTTTATCCCAGCCCCGGGATGTGCACGGAAAACATGCACGCGTATCTGGCCGAGGATCTGACCCACGTCGGCCAGGATCTGGATGACAACGAACGGATCGAGGTCGAGGTGGTGCCCCTGGAGCGGGCCCTGCGGATGATCAAGGACGGCGTCATTCGCGACGGCAAGACGATCGCGGCCCTGCTGTACTACCGAACCTTTGTCGCGTCGAGTGAAGGATCGCACTGATGGCCTGGGCTGATCGCGGTTATTACGGATCCGGCGGCCGACCGGGTATGCTCGGCGGCGCGTTCGGCGGGCGCTTCGATGGGGCGCGCATGACCCTCTGGCTGCTGGGCGTCAACTTCATCGTCTTCGCGGTCGACAGTATTCTCGCCAGCAGCACTCGAGGTCACGCCCTGTCCTTTTCGCAGTGGGGCCACTTCAGTCTCGATCGGGCGGTCCATCACTACCAGGTCTGGCGTTTCTTCACGTACCAGTTCCTGCACGCGGACTTCTGGCACCTGTTCTGGAACATGCTCGGCCTGTTTTTCTTCGGTCCGCTTGTCGAGCGGTGGTGGGGCAGCCGACGGTTCCTGGCCTTTTATCTGCTATGCGGCGCCAGCGGGGCGCTGTTCTACCTCGTGCTGTACCCCGTTCTGCCGTGGACGCATCCCGCCTTGCCGCTGGTCGGCGCGTCGGGCAGCCTGTTCGGCATTCTCGTGGCCGCGGCGGTGGTGGCGCCCGACATGCGCGTCATGCTGTTGTTTCCGCCCATCCCGCTTTCCATGCGCACCCTGGCGCTGGTGTTCCTGGGGTTGGCGGTCTTCACGGTGCTGGTCGGGGGCGCCAACGCCGGCGGCGAGGCCGCCCACCTCGGCGGGGCGCTGATGGGGTTCGTCCTCACGAAGCGGCCGAGCCTGCTGAACTCGATTGACGCAGGACCGGCCGGCGGGGTATTCGGAGCCGGGCCACGCAAGAGCGGCTGGCGCGACAAGCTCGTCCGACGCCGCCGTGAACGCGCCGCTCGACGCGACGCCGCGGAGCAGGCCGAGGTCGACCGCATCCTCGCCAAGGTGCATGACCACGGCATGCACAGCCTCAGCGAAAGAGAAAAGCGCACTCTCAAACGCGCCACCCACCGGCAGCGTCGGGCCGGCTGATGCCACCACCCTGCTCGTCTGTTGCACTGCAGGCGGCCTAGCCCGCACAGGCGTCACGGTCCGCACTTTGTCGCCGCCATTCGGCTGGTGCGATTTGGCCTGAGGCCCGCTGAATCGTTCAGTTGAGCAGCGAGACGGTGCTCCGCGCCGCCGTACGCGGCATCCCCGTCACCCTCGATGGCCAACGAGGGCATGCCGTGCGATCCCAGAACAGGCGGGTTGATTTCAGCGATTGGAGGCTGCGATGTCTGGCACCCGACTCCTTCACGCCCTGCGGCGATCCCTCGTGGGTCGAATCACGAGCGGGGCTGTCGTCGGTCACGCGGTGTTCATGCTGACGGCCGGGGCTGTTGGCCTGGAAGCCCCCTCGGCCCGGGCGGCCATGCTGGGAACTGGCCCCGACGCCTTCGCCGTCTTCTCTGGCGGGCAGCTTTCAGCCGGTACCGGCGTGGTCGTCGAGGGTTCAGTTGGCGCGCAGAGCATGTGGCTGGGCAACAACACCAGCATCAGCGGCAGCGCCTACAGCGGCGCGGCGCTCGACACCGGGCAGGGCGTGGCCATTGGCGCCGACCTGTACGCCTTGGGTAACGTCTACCTGGGCAACAACACGACGGTTGGCGGCGATGCCGCGGCCGGCGGCAATCTCGGCATGGGCACCAAGGCCGCCATCATCGGCAACGCGGTCACCGCCGCCAGGCTCAGCATGGGCAACAAGTCCACCGTGGGCGGCGATGCGTGGTACGGCTCGGACTACTGGGTGGCGAAGAACGCGGACATCACCGGCAGCCTCAGCCTGCTCGACGCGCCCGTGCAGAACTGGTCGCCCGACGACCTGCCGTCCATCACCGGCCCGGACCCCGGGGCGGGAACGCAATGGTACGCCGCCAGGAGCCAGGCCAACCTGGATCCCGGCTCCTTCGGCAGCCTGTCCACCAGCTCAGCCGTGGACGTCAGCCTTGTGGCCGGCACCTATAGTTTCCAGTCCATCTGGCTCGATCACCATTCGACGCTCACCGTCGACACACAAGCGGGCGACGCGGTCATCCACGTCAGTCAGAGCTTCAGCACCGGCCAATACGTCAATATCAACGTGGTGGGCGACGGCAGTCTCACCGTCTATGTCGGCGGCTCGGTCTGGCTGGACCACCACAACGAGGTGCAGGCGAACTTCGTCAGCCTTGGCTCGACCATCGGGCTGGGCACGGACACCAGTGTGCAGGGCGTGCTGTGGGCGGCGGGCGACGTGAGCCTCGGCAACCAGAGTCAGGTCGTCGCGCCCACGGGCATGGCGACCATCACCACGTCGGGCACGAGCGCCGCCATTCCCGAGCCGGCGACCATGGCGTTGACGTTGCTGGGCTATCTGCTGG